>Ga0123355_10006740_pt1 | contig 17093 bp, 9 predicted proteins | sample TergutEmb28metaG_3_FD_89872 | JGI IMG/M metagenome (GOLD analysis project Ga0123355, IMG submission 89872) | Embiratermes neotenicus P1 segment gut microbial communities from Petit-Saut dam, French Guiana - Emb289 P1 | ecosystem: Host-associated > Arthropoda: Insects > Digestive system > Gut ...
GCCATAGCCAAACTGAAAAGGAAAGACAACACACACCAAACCAGATACCACCCAGGAAAGAACAACCAGGTAGTCGCAGACTCCTGAAGATGGTCGTATTAACGGCCGAAACATGTTGAGCATTGAATGAGTATTGAATAAATAATAAAATAAGTGGCATCAAGTTGGTTTCTCTTTACTCAACTACGAGGGTGCATTCTACTGAAACGTAAGTTTGAGTGTTGTTGCCGTCATAATTGACCATCGTTCTGAAAGTAAATTATAAAAAAAAAAAAAAACCAAAACCGAATGAAAAAAATAATTCGTTTATTGTTAGGAACATTCGCGAAATTTCGAAAAACGACTATTATCTTAGCTATGTTTGTCCATACGTCTATCTGTATGGAACATTTCGACATCCCATGGGCAGGCTTTATGAAATTTTATATTTGAATTTATCTCGAAAATCTGTTGAGCAATTCCGAGTTTCATTACCATCTGAAAAGAATAACGGGTGTTTTACATGAAGACTTTGTATACGTCTAATAGCATCAGGCTGAATTCTTCTCAAAATAAGGAATATTTAGTCAAAAGGTCTAGAGAAAACAAACCACACATTTTATGTTAAATAACTACTTTCCGAAAATCGTACGGTGGAGGAGATAAAGTGAAAAAATATGGTAGACCCGGACGGTCCACAGATGACAAGATAATACGGTGCGTGCGCTTTGCATGCCGTGTAACTGAAACTACGGACACGCAATCAGAATATGTAATATGTATTGCTCTTCCACTGCATCAATGGTTACGTGAAGGCGCCTCAGTGTAAAGTTTATTCGTACATTGTCTGTAGATCTAATGTTACAGTTGACGAAGCGTTTCAAACGATATTCTTATTCTTCTGTCACAGCATCAGCAAAATGCCCCACCCTCCAGCACAGTGCCGAAAACTTTCCTGCAAATATACAAGCTTTAAAAATTTTGTTTGTTTTTCTGTTCATAATCATAACAAGCAAATAAATTACATCGGTTTGCTCGAAGCTCTCTCGACGTTGATATTTACGATTCGGTCCGGTGCTCTTGACATTCTCCCTTCTCCCCCTGTCACCCAGCCCGGCGTTTTGGGGGTAGGGGTGCTAGAGTTGGCTTTAATAGGCAATATCCTAGTGTTCATTTTATTACCGACATTCCATTAGTGGGGAAGGGGAGGGCGATGTTTCGTTTCGATTATATTTCACAGTTTTCACCACGCTAATACTGCTACTGTTACCGCTGGATGGCTTCTATGCTGCGTTGAAGGGTGAAAGGAGAGGTTTCTCGTTCGATTGCACAGTGTAATCGAACTCTTGCCATTAATTTATTGATACGGCACATGTTTTGGTTTAATAATAAAACCAATACCTCACTTTAGTACAGGGGGTTTGGCTGTGTGTGTGTGTGCGTATATTAGAGACGCGGTTAATATTTTGACGACATGACAAAGTATCGGTATTTTATAAAAATGGCGGGAATCTAAAGCAAAGAGTAATCTCGTTGGAAGGTATTCATGATACAGTTTTGTACTGCAGAGCAGAACTTGAAATTTAATTCGGAAGAGACATCTGTACGAATGTGTGTGGCTGTTAAAACTTTAAAAGTGTATTTCACTTGAGTTCACTTCTTTTTCATTCAAGTGGTGATTCAACAGCCTAATGAGCAATTACAAAATCAACACCAATACCCAAAATAGCTGAATGCAAAAAAGTAAAACACAGAAATAAAATACGAGATTTGTAATGCATATGACTTATGAATATGAGTTTAAAAAATTAAGCATAAGCACGCAAAGCGCGTTAAAGAGGCAACGGCTGATATATATATATATATATCTGATGAAGAGAAATAATTTTTTTTTAACGTACACAATTCTCTACCAACCCAAGTTGCAGCTTATACGCATCTAGCAGCGTTTTTCCTGAAAGGGAAACAGAACCTATACTGAAATCCAGATACCGAAAGGCAAAATTAAGACCTGTGTTATCCAAAAGCATAGACAAACTTTTAAACCAAATTGATGCCTTCTGTCACGTAAAATACGTAGCTATAAAAGTTCTGCTGCATCAGCGTAAGTATGACGGATGTAAGAAAAGTGTAACTGAAAAGTAACAATATTCCAGTGAATGCTAAACAAATAATCACACTCATGCTTTTTTGTTGTTGTTTCCGGTTGTGACTGTCACCCTATAGTTTACACGTCTTTATTTTGGCCTTGATATTATAATTTTCTACGTCATCCCCAAGATTTATAATAGCTTATATAACTTACGTAATAGTAAATATTAATTTGTTCATTTAAAACATAATAACGATTAGACTTCCGGTACTGAAACGAGCCTGCCCTAAGTAAGGTTTACATTAGTGCTGCGCCACTGCGTTCTGTTGCCTTCTCGTAGCGATCAGCTGGTTTGTTTCCACTATTCGCTTGACGTGTGCTTCTTTGTCATCATCACCACCACCACCATCACCACCACCACCTTCTTCTTTTTCAAATTTTTGTTTGTGTGTTATCCCCACTCGTAAGGGTACATCGTCCATATGTTTATATTCTTTCAGTTTTTTGGATTAAAACTTTGTAATAAAACCTTCCATGTTCTGGTGACATTCATTTAGATTTAAATTGATAATTTTTAGTGATTTTTTGTTAAAGTGCATACGAAACACATTACAAAGTATGGGTAAGGTACGTGCTGAAATGTCACTTGGATGAGTTGCTACAGGAAAAATGCATCGTTCTGTAATATACATTCATGTTATATTGATGTACCTAGACATGGATATAGGGGCGTTCTAGATCTGTGGCTCAATATTGAAATTTGCTGCCTAACATTTCAATATTTTACTTGTTTCAATGAATAAAATATGTTGTGGAATCTTTATATATTCACGTATCATAAATATTTTGTTTGTTCAACTGCTGTTATTGCCGCGATATTTTATCCGGTTCTGTAGGCAAGCATAAATTAGTTCAAGCCCTGCGATTGTACATACTGTTGTTTAGCCATGTATGCTACGTATGGCCTAATGTCGTCAAGTACTTTTGTGCTAGTAAACTGCTGTTCCTTTCACTGCTGTAGTACTTGTACTGCAGAGTCTCTGAAATTCGTAGCGCGAAACTCGTATTTCATTCTACTGTACCTTAAGATCTGGAAATACTCAGTTGGTCAAAATAATTTCTTTTTTGTAGAGCATAAAACTTCTCGTAACTTTTTTTCACAAGCCCCTCTTTCATTATCCAGCTTAATCCTCGTATATTTTTAATTAAATTTCCTCAGATCCAATTTTTTATTATCATTTCTCCTATACCTAGGAGTTTGAAATGTTTTTTCCACCTTGTCTACGTACGCATTTCCCTTCGCTTCTCTGCCCGTTGCATATCTTGCCCACCCCAGTGTTCTGTGTTTAATCAGTTCGGAAAAATTAAATAAAGAGGAAAAAATATTTACGCTCATAACTAATATGATTTTAGGTTTTCATTGTTAATTTGAAATATTTTGAGTTCACCCCGATATCCGAAGTACTTCCCGATATTTCGTAACACTTTACATTTCTTCTCTAATGTTAACTCAATGGCGACTGCTCTTACGAATGTGTGGAGGCAGTTACTCCACTTTCAGAGTCAACTATTCCCTCTTCTTCAACTACTTAGCCTTGATGATAAATTTATTGTTTCTCCGACAGGCCTGTAACTACGAATATACCAGTCGAAGCGTTTCAATATATCAATTCAGTTGAATATTGACCTTAAATTTTTCCCATCAAGGTTTGAGACTTAACACATAACGTTGAAGACCGCATTCAGTTCTAACGATATGATCCTCGCTAGGAATGCCATAGATTCACGTTCACAAGATTTCCTGGCTGATGATAATTTGCTACTACCCATCCTGAGAGCATTCGCAGAGTTCACTCGCTTACTACATGCTACTCGAAATGCATGATGTTGCCAGTGTGTTTATAATAGCAGAATTGTATGTAGCTCCCAACAGTAGCAGTCCTCTAGTTCCACCTGTAGACAACATTGCCCCGCACTGCACCAGGCACGCCCCCACTGAGATAATCACCTGATCTGCTACCTGTACTATATTCGACGTTACCATTTGTGTGTGGAGACCTACTCCTTCATGAGCAAAACGAAGAGAAGTTATAGTGTGGTGACTATTATTCCATGTAACTTAATTCCAAACACAGTGGAGTTCAGTTTAGCCTATTTTGCAGTGAAATCTCATTTGATCAAGAGGGTAAAAAATAATTAAAGAATGCACCAGCCTTTGTCCATTAACAAGAAAGTCACTCTTTTACCATATTCATGTCGCTGATCACAACACAATATTTTACTGCGTCTATTTGCTTCGAGACTTTTAATATTTTATCCTGTATTACAGAACACAATAGAATTCTACGGCTAAAAACCAGTCAGGTGACTAAATGTCTAGCAAAACAGCTTTTCAAGAACCATCTCTGTCCCCATCATCAGGGGCTGTCAGTTCTCTGAAGACGAGGACAGAGATACGGCTGCTGACCCGAAAATTTTTTATTGAATTCAGATGCTGCGAAATATTTGTTTTTGAAGCTTCCAAACTTTCATAAATTCGAAGGACTCGCTGGATAGAGTCCCCTCTGCCTACCATGCCCCGAGTGATATTCGAATCCCCGGTTCCATGATCTATAGATGCACGAGAATTAGCTCCATATAGCACGGACTACTGTGATCAGTAACTAGATATTTGCGGAAGATAATTTATTTCGATTCTGTGCTAAGAAATTTTAACCAAGTATTATGAGGGTGGAACATAGTGCTTTCCATGACATTGAATATTTAGTGACTCACTATTGAGTACAAACGTGGGGATGAGAGGGTGGTTATGAATAACGAAACTGTGGCCTGCTTTGAGGTGTATGTAGTATATATGATTTTCACCTAAGCAACGAAAATACATTAGTGAAGGTGATTATTTTATCAGTCATTCGGAATTATTTATTACTCACAGTCTCTGTCGAAAATACAGCTGTGAAATTTGTAATGAGAGAAGACTGGAGAACATATCGCAAAAAGTACCAAAATAATCCTCGTGAAATGTCGCAAATTACCACTCCTTTCCCCTTCGTCCACCCCACTCCTCTTCCCTGGCCCCATCTCTGTACAGAATTCAACCGCTCTGAATTTCCCTGAAATGCCTATAATTAAGGTGACTTAACGGAAGCTGTCTCATTCCTTCACCAAAGTGAATGCTAAATCCGAGTGATGACTAGCTAAATGGAAACTCATTGTTACACGTCTTTGTTCTCCTTTGTGATGAGAAAATTGCCTGTGGACTGCATCGCACGTAAAATGCTACCTATCAAACACTTTTGCGAGGTACAATATTTTATGAAATGCTGATAATGTGTTCTACAGCAATATGAGGATCGTGATTGAAAGTAAAAAGAGCTCTTATGTAGTAATTAATTTTTTACTTTTATTGTTTAAAATCAATTGACATTTTTGTAGCTCTGTGTCTGTTTCACCGTGTACAGCGTAATACCAACAACGTTAAATGTACACCATGGAGAAATGTCACGTATAGTGCGGAGCGCAAATTTGTCGTAGACCTAAACCGCATGTTTTTAGAAATACCCATACACTTTAAGTAATGTTTTAAGGAAATCAGCCATGGGACTAATACACGTGGACTGCCCTTACGTTTATTAGCCATTACGAATGTAAAGGTGAACTTTCCGCATTGATAAAGAGATATTAACACATAGGGAACTCTGATATTTCATCTCTTTACAGATAGATAAATGGAAATTACACAGATTCTTGCTTCAGAATATCTTCTATTGTAGGGCATAAGCACAGGTTTTAATTTAAAGGAAACTTAAATGAGAGAAGTCCCTTGGGAAATCCATGTACAAGTTAGCGAAAGACATTAAAATTGATTTTTGAATATCTTGAAACAAGGTTCATCGTTCAACGACTGCTTATATGAGACATATACAAATAAACAAAAACAAAATCAAACGACATGTATATCCGCGTATAATTAGTCACACCAAATTTTCATCCGTCGATTTGACTGTTATCAGAGAGTTCTTACGAATATTTTGGTGGAAATTACATACCGTGTACATCAGTTTGTATATAGAATATTACAACACGTAATGCTCATGTGTATAAATGTTACTTCCCATATTGGGCATCTGCTAAGCAATAAATGTCTTAAATCATTTGATCACATGTGTGGAAGTGCTAAGACTAACCCTTTAAACGCCGAGTTAAATTCCACCTGCCATCTGCTGGCATTATTAGGAGCGCACCATATTTTCCACGTTAGCGGGGTAAGGGTTAAAACTAAAATTTGAAACATTCTTCTTTGCCTGCTGTTGGTTGCCAAAATACTTTGAAAATCAGGTAAAGATGACTGAAATTATTTAATTTGGGGATTTGTTGTTGTACTTGACGAGTTCAGATTTACACCCCGAGTTTCACACAGTCATTTATCTTGGTCTCGATAATACCGACAAATTGCTGGGTTCTACTGTAAATAATAAAAGCTTCACCTACTAGTCCTTATGTAAAAGCATCGTGATTCAGTACTAAGAAACTTCGAGTTGCACGGATTTTCACTTAGCACATACAAGCTATAAAAATAGGTCCCCGTCTACCATAGAATATATAAAATTGTACAGTCGAACACAACTTTTATAGAGTAATTAGTTGTAATTATTCAATAAAATTTGTATGAGACTGTACAATTTTATGTATTCTATTGATTATTTAACAAAGCGGGGATGTCTCACCTGAAACGAAGACCACCTTCACAGTGTAAGGCTAACAAATACATAATTTTTGTGGTTGTCAGTGGTAATTCCTCTTCCTTTGTATAAGGAACGGATCCAACCGAAATAATTTTAGCCATTCAACTTGTTGAAACTCTAGCGGAAAAATAAACGTTTAAAACGCTTCACGCGTATTATTATAATTTGTCTGTTCATTAACAGCTTTCATCCAGGAGAGACACTGAATTTTTCGCTATTAATCAAGACCTTCTAAGCGTCAGTGTCGTTATTAGCGTCAGTACTTAAAGTTCATTTAATCGCCACAAGATACAAAAATATTTCAACAACATTGGTGCTTGATTGTCACGAATTATCTTGTTAGTCTACAGAATAATTGACCTGATAATTCAGACGTTTACTTTTATATATCTTCTGTTGTGTACGCTATGATCGGAAGGTTTTGTTGTTTAGATGTACCCCATTATACACAATATTATGTTTTGTCGGACGCATTAGATTAAAAGTATTTATTGAAGCGTTTTTAAAAATATTTTATAAAATACTATATAAACTACATTTAAAAGATGTACAGCGTGATTCAGAAAGATGGATTCAATTTTGTATGTCTATATTTCCTAAATTATACATGACTTGTGAATGGTCTACAAATATTTGAAAGAGGAGATCCAAACTTTTCCATTACTGTCACTAAAATGCTCGCCTAGCGCACGGCCGTGCATCGGTGTCAGTTGAGAACAAAATGGCTACTTTGCAGCACAAGATATTTTGCTTTCGTGAGTTCTTTAAAACTGAGTCAGTGACTGTTGTGCATCGTGCGTTCGTAAACCCGTAGAACGAGCAGAGAACTTAGAATACCGCAACCAACTGTCTGGCGTGTGTTGAGGCGCCGTTTACTGTTTAATTGAGTTCATATTTTTTAATCACCCTGTATTATTGCCGTTTAAATTCACATATTACTCGAAATTAAGAAAACTTCCATCACTTATAACATAACTTTAGTAAATGTTTTTCTAATTTATTAAGTACTAGACTTGTTGAGTCATTGGACCTAGTCAGTCATGTTGGATTTGTTTTGAAGAAGGTGAGCAGCCTAATTATAAGCTTGTTGTATGATCTCGCATATTTAGTACCTTCGGTTTCTTTCCGCATAAGAAACAGTGTATGTTGGTGTTGATCATGGTAACCTCCACACAATGTGTGTTAGATATTGAATATAAAACAGTGATTTTTTTTTAGTTTTTTTCAAGGCACTCTTAAACAAAATCTGAATTTAAATGATTGCATATATTAAGCACTGCTTTAGAGTAAACGCTGTATGAAGAGGCAGATTGTAATGGTTGGAAAGATTTTTCTAGCCTTTACGCTCACAAAATTCCTCTGTCAGTCTCTGTTGAAGGCAGTTCATTTTATCATCCTACATAGCAACTCCGAATACAACCGTCATTTATGATAATTTTGTGTAGTAATTTTTATTAATATTAAAAAAAAACACAACGGTAAATCTTGTGTTAAGTGGATATTATTATAAAAATTAATAGGCCCGTTAAAATTATAGGCAAAATGGAGTTCAGTGTATTAACCTAGATCAGAATAGGGACAGATGGCGGACTTTTGTGATAAATAAAACGAATTATCTGATCACATAAAATGCGCGGAATTTCTTAACTATCTGAGTAGCTACTGACTTCTCGAGAATACTATGCATTTTGGAGTTAATTTTTCAGTTATCAATACTATTTAGTATTTTCCACAGCTTCTGATAGATTCTAATGTTGCAATGTTTCTGCGTTGCCGATAAAAAGTTCAAGGACAACTGGAGGTTTTAAACGTGAATGTGACACATCACCTTTTGGTTCTTGTTGATTATGTTATTTTACTGGGCAAATGCATTCGTGGTAAACTGTGAAGAAAACACTGAGTCTTTATTAGGCGCTAGTAAGAAGGATGGTTTAGAAATAAATGCTGAGAAAACTGAATACAAATACTCACGTCTCTTGAACAGCGTTAAGAACAAACTCAAAACTTAATGATAACTGATAAATTGTCCGAAAGTATGAAAAAGTCAGTACTTGGGAAGGATTCTAAGAAATCAGAAATGCATTCATGGAAAAATTTGGCAGCTGAAATTCACTGAATATCTTCTGCCATCCGCTTCTGAAAGTATTGTCTTCCCGTCTGCTCACTACAAATGTAGACTAAAACGTACAGACCTATAAGCTTGTCGGTAGTTTCATGTAGGCATATAAATTAGTATCGAATATTCAGGGTATAATATACACCGAGGCTTTGCGAAGCGGCATTTGTTTTGTGTTCAGTGCACACAACACAAATGCCGCTGTACGACGTGCTGCCACATCACCTAACTTATATAACGACGTAATTTTACCGAGTGTTTTAACATAAATGTTACTTTAGTTAAGTACATATAAAGCTCCCTGATGATGGTCATTAAAGACTGAAACATGTAGGAGCGATATTATTGTGCATTTTAATGTAAATTTAAAACTTTTAACCAAGTTCATAAATAGTGCATTTGTTTGTGAGTGAACAACTTTGTTGTGTTCATTTTCTAGGCGCTTTCGCACAGCTGCGAAGGGCGACTATTGTTTTCGTCATGTCCGTAGTTGTGTCTGTCCGTCTCCCTGCCTGTTCGCACGGAACATCTCAGCTCCAACGTGATGGATTTTTATGAAGTTTTATATTTGAGTATTTTTCGAAAATCTGTCGAAAAATTTCAAGTTTCAAAGTCTGGCAAGAATAAAGGGCACTTTACATGAACACCAATATACATCTAGAACATATCTCGCTCAGATCTTCTTAGAATGAGAAATGTTTCAGATAAAAGTTGTAGAGAAAATAAAAAAAAAAAAACATTTTAAATTCAATAACTTTTTTTTTTTTCCAAAAATCATGTTGTTTATGAGATAATGTGGAAAAATATATTAGAGCCAGGCATGCCATAGATGACAATATGGCGTATGCGCATTTCACGCTGTGTGCCTAATGTTACAAGCACATTCACAATATACAATGCTTACTGATTTTCCACTTAAACAATGATAGCAAAAATGTGCCTCATTATTTCGTTATACGTAATTTGCCTGTTCGGATGCGCAGTAGCATTTACGAGTATATTATCTGTAAATGTCTTCAAAATTCTCAGTTAATTGACCTGTTGACTCTCCAGTATGATTGGGTGCATTGCGAAATATAATCCTTTATTCTATTCTGTTTTCTTTTCTTGCCAAGATAAACCCAATTTTCCTCTCTTCCGGCGTCAGGAAGACATGTAGAAGCTTTCGGGTTATTGTTATCGCTTTCATGAACAAAATTCTTTGAAACTCTGTTGAGACACATCGCACAGCGGGTTTCCTAAACACAACGTCGCTTAGATTCTAATAAAGCCTAGATAGCCCTGTAATCTCTTTCGTATACATAACGTCCTTATGTACTGGAATCTCACAGTTACAACAATAAAACGCAGTATGTTCCCTAATAGCTTCTGTTTAGATTGAGTATGTTGAAGGCCAATAAACCTAATACAGCTCTGCCAGAAAAGTTCGCATTCACTACTGTCCTTTTGATGTCGGCAAACGAGAAACCTAATATGTGGGGTTCGTGCTTGCTTGTCTTTCATTTTGTCACGCTCTTAAATAAAAACTTAAGGGATAAAATCTTACTGTCATATTTAAATGTCTGAGATTTACACGTCTAATTCAGTTCCTAACTTAACGATCCATATTTTATTTTAATTTTATTTTCGGTGGTCTAGGGGTAGCGTGTTAGCCTTTAGAACCCAAGTTTGTGGGTTCAAATCCGGCCGAAGCCGTCGGATTTTTAGGCCAAAAAATCCTCAGCACGCCTTCCTTCGGAGGGGAAGTAAAGCCGTCGGTCCCATGTCGTAGATTTGCTGCATGTAAAAGAGCCCTAAATTTACGTGGAAGTCGGAATTTAGGCAAAATTACTACCGGGCATCTTTCTCGCCCACAGTTCCACCTTTCGCTGCTAGGATCTCTCGCGTCGTTGCGGACGGAAGCATCTGGCGGCTAAAGTGGGAACGTCTAAAGGCGGGGGAAAGCAATGGCAAACTACCCCCAAGAGAACTTGCCCAGGATGCAGTGTGCCAGAACCATACCGGTCACATGACTGGGCTCTGGTTCCTGCCAAGCTCAGCCTTCAAGGCTGAATACTAATAAACGAATGAATATGAAATTATTAACAATTTAAAGTATTTGTGTAAACGACACGAGCTACTGTACATGAGTAATTTAATATTAAGTACAGAGTAAAGGGTTTTCTTCAACGATTAATTTTTGTGTGTATTGTGTAGTGTTCTTAAACTGTAAGTGTAGTCCTGTTAGTTTCTATTTCTTACCAATGATGTGTAGAATATACATACTTTGTAATACATAGCACTGGTGAATTTAGTCATTAGTAATAAATGTAACAAAGGTACAGTGACGAAAACCTTCACGTTCAAAGAAAGGCATTTTCAACTCAGGTAATAAATTTGATTTGGACTCATCCATGTGTTAGATACTAAAGTGGCAAATTTTGGGGTAAATTACTGCCCATACTCTTTCTTGCAACTGTTTTTACATCAGTTCCCTAATGGTTGTAAAAACAGTTTTAGTCAGATTTAAAAATCCATAGGAACGACGCCAAAGTTTCGTCACTATTAGAGCTATTTGCCTGATCAGGACATTCACACAGTTGCCATTTTAAGAGGCACTGCAAAGGAGACAGGTACTGTGTGCTGCTACGGTATGGCCCTGTGTTTGTGTGTGTGGATACTTGTAAACCATGGTATTTGGCCCTTGGGCTTACAGATTATTTTGCTTAAATATGGGCGTTTTATCCCACTTTTACAGGACAATTTATATGTTAACTTAGGACAAATGTACAACCGAGTATACGTCGTCTAGAAATGCTCCTTCCTTTGACCCTTTCATAAGGTGTATAGAATTTTTGTACACGATTTCTTACTCCTCTCTAATTTAGATACCATGCATGTGACTGTACCGGAGAAGTTTGTATTAAGTAGGTAACCGACTAGAACATGGCCTATTCTGAATGGGGAGTTTAAGCGCTTTCGTAAAATAGCTAAAAGCGACTATTATCTTCGTCATATCTGTCCGTCCATCCGTCCGCAGAGAACAAGTCGGCTTCCACTGGACGGATTTTAATGGATTTCGGTATTTAAGGACTTTTCGAAAATCTGTTGAGAAAACTCAATTTTCATTCAAATCGGACAAAAATGCAAGGTACTTTACATGCAGACCAATATACATTTTTATCCTATCTCGCTCGTTTCTTCTTAGAGTGAGAAATATTTCGGACAAAAGTGGTAGAGATAATCAAAACTCATTTTTTTGTGTTCAGCAAATTTTTCGAAAACCGTGACATTAGTGGGGTAATGTGGGAAAATATTGTAGAGCGGGGCAGGTCACAAATGAAAATACAGCGCATGTGCAATGCATGCTGGATACCTAAGGCTACAGACACACTCTCAAGTTGTGTAATACTCATTGATTTTCCACTCCCACAATGGTTGCACGAACGCGCCTCATATTACGTTTTACGTACATTGACTAGCTTGTTAGTTAGACTCCTCGTTGTTTCAAACAAATACCGATATTACTAATACAAAAAGAGTATTATCGTCTGCTTTCAAATTGTTGCCTCTTTCTCACCTACCTTAATACTCGCGTCTAATTTGACCACACTTCTGTATTTTTGGTACAGTTATGTTAAATTAAACATGAAATCTAAAATTAGGTAGTACGATATTACATTGTAAGAAAATATATAACCCAAGAAATATGTTATAGAATAGATTTTTTAGTAGATAAACAAGACAGTGAATATTTTTAGGAACAGACGTTGCATTGAACTTATCCTGCTCCCCTCACTAGTTCTTAATCTGAAACCCTAAGTTCGGTCACACGATAGGTTTATCTTATCGAAACACATAACGGAGGCGTTCGGTTACCTCTCGCTTGGCCTTCATATCACGTTAGTCTAATCGGTACACTCTGGTTCTAATAAAGTATTCCTATTATTATTGTTATTACTGTAATTACCTAAGGCCATAATTATTATTGGTTGTTTCGACCAATTTTGCTGCTCTAATATTTCTGTGAGTCGATCCCGGTAGTCGCGCCGTCTAAAGCGTGGGCGTTTGGCTTCTCGTTTGCTGAGATTTGGCTTCAAATCCCGCCTTTGGCACGGATGTGTGTGTCTTGTGAGTGCTGTGTTTTGTCAGGTAAAGGTCTCTGCTTCAGGTTGCTCACTGGGCTAGGGCAGTCCTACCGAACTCTGTGTGGTGTCTGAGTGTGATAGTGAAGCCTCAATAACGCAGAGGCCCTGGCCCATTAGGGGTTCTTGCTTCATTAAAAAAACAAAAGGACAAAACTTTTCAGTGGACTTTCTGCAGTTCATCTGCTCTAAGGTCAACTACTGACGACAGAACATTCTAACAAGGCATATTGTGTGTGAGCAAGAGCAGTTACTCTTTACCATAAGAGGTTAATTGCCTGTTGGCAGTCTATAATTTCGTAAGCAAGCAGAGTCCGGCTTCACTTTCAGTGCGAATTGGTTGTCACAAAGACGGAAGGGAAGGCAGTCTGTGTAAACTAGAAGCATGGCATCCTGGCAACACAGCCAGGCAGAGGGACGTCGTTGTGTGTGCCATGCACCGCCACACCCGACTCACCACGTTATTGCTCCCTGTGTCCCTATACTGCATTTCTACTCGTCACAAAGGACTGTCATCTGCTATAGTGATCAGAAACAAAGGCTGTACGCCAGCGACAGGTTTCTAGGCTCTACTGATATGGGATTTACACTCGAAAATTTGGGTTCTCACAGCACAGTTGATGAAGATTTCAATTTTCTAGAGGATGACGCCGTGAAGATTGTTACGAATTAAGTAGTTGCCAACGTTTCGAACGAGTTCGCTGCCATCATCTTCAGGATAGTCCGAGAATACAGCGGTGTCCAAAAATGTTGGAACACATGTACACCAGCCTACATGACGTCATGTCCCAGAAGAATAAATTCCTCGATTTGTAATCAGTTCTTACCATTTATATGGATAAAAGTTAATAAGGGTCTTAAACCGTGTGAATGATTGAAAAGTTTTGATCTGCTATTTAGGCTCTGTATTTACATGTGTATGTATATATGTATATATATGTGCACATATATATGTATATATGGTTGAACGAATGGATATATATCAACTATTTCTGTGTTTCTTGTATGTTCTGCAGGCAGAGGCCCTGTGATGGACAGACCTCCCGCCCCAAAAGTTTAACCACATGGCTGAGGCTATAATTATTTCAGACGCAATTCTAAATTAAACCACCAATTTAGAAATGAAATAACAGTAAAGAAAGAGAAATATGAAGAGAAGTATATAATTATGGACTATAATTTTAATCCTTCGCCAAATATTATTAGGGGGTTGGTGGGCAAGATATGTAGCGGCGAAAGACAGACGTTGATTGCATAAAAAGTCTAATCGCAAGATCCGAAACAAGAAGGCTTATTGGAGGTTTAAAATATTATGATTCTTTGAAATGTTCAGTAAGCCATACACAAGAATTACAGCGTTGTGAAGATTCATATTGGTGCCCGTTTTAATGGCACCATGCATTCTGCCAGGCGAGCAGCAGTATTTGTAAGGTAGACTATACGGTGTAATGACACGTAAGACCACAATTTAATCCATAACAAATCCGTTTGAATTTATGCTGGAAAAGTGACACTGGCACCGATATTTCTCCGATATTTCAGCTTACCCTGTCATTATTCTATTTCTGTTCCTTATACATATTATTCCATCTGTCATGGACGCTGTATCGACTAGACACTGGCCGCTTCCCTGCGTATACTACACAGAGTGAATATTAGAATGAGTCTTACGCAAATATGATGTTATGTCATCGATTGGACTGTGCTGGCTCAGCATAAGATATAGGAACGGTTTACTTATGAATAAGGTTCTGAACGAACATATTCTATGGTAGGCGGAGATCCTATTATGAAGTGTTTTTTTCTTCGTCTCGGATTGAGTTAAAGTATAACTTTTGTCGTAGTGACAAGTATAATGGAGTAGCCCTTCGCAGGGCTCCAAGTGCACACCTGTTTCTGGAGAGTACTGTTCGTATATTGTACACGTGACTTGTGACGGAGTTACGATTGTTTTGTATACACGAATTACAAGTGCACTATCTCCCATCCGCGTAGTTTCGACTTTTTACAGAGCCTTAAAAGGCACTTAATTGATAAAAAAGTTCCTTAATGACATAAATATTTTTCAGCGCGTCTTTAAGTAATCTATACGAAAAAAGAAGAAATTAGTTTATAGCGTATATTCTTAATAAGAGATCACGAATTAAAAATCAACAAGAGAAGTTCAAAAAATTACTGTCTTTCAGGATGTAAGACTCTAAAATTTTCCACACATTTACAAATAATTTGAAATAGCATTCTGCCTCCATATTTTTAGCCACTACTGTTAACTGTGCCTTGTTTTTGTCCAACATGAAAGCAGGCGGTTTCTCCAAAATATCGATAAATGTCAACGAAAAGAGAATTTTCTTGTTTTAAAAAGCATCCATACCGGTTCTAAGGACCCTCACCTCCCCCACATAGCTTCATGAAGTGGATCCTGCTAGAACACGAGGAAACTGAAACATTTTGGCTTTACCTGCGGAGAGAATCGCATTCTTATTACTGCCGTGACAACTTCAGATCCATCGCAGCGAAATTTTCACAAACTCTATCAGCACCGACAAATGCACTATTATATATGTTGTGTATTTTGTTATTAATTTGTTGTTACATATTTCGGCGCAATCACAATCTTCATTGGAATTACATCAATGTTCTTAAAACGTACAGGAATAATAAAGTTTTGCAATAATCGTAAATACCAAATGTGCAAACATTAGGAAAAATATGCAATATTTAAAATGTTATTATAAAATGATGGCTTAGTGTGTTTTTGATTACAAGTTCATTTTCACGATGCGCGTCATGAACAATTCGAAGGCGGCAAAATAATGCTGAAGAAGTGTCGGTCACATTATCAGCCAGTATCAGCCATTCTGGATGATGATGTGTTTCGTTTCCTCATTCTCCTTGGACACATCTCGAGCTAGTACAGGAGTTTCTTTAAAATTTATATTTTCATTACTCATAATATTCTTCCCTTTCCTAACAACGCTTTTTAAGTTTATAGGTAACACAGCGTCGTTAAACAATTAACAAATCAACTGTGCATATTTAAAGAAGGAGTGGAGCTCATGCACGAATGGATGTAGAATTCCAACAGCAGATTTTTCGAAAAGATGTTCGGGTGCAATCTGCTAAAGGGCAGAGTTTGTCTTATGTGCTCTTTTCGTGACGTTAAGAATGTTTCAGGGTTTACCGCTCAGTAAAATCAGTAATAGGCCTATCATCAAACTTAAGTTACCTTTTCCATTTGTCCGTGATAATCCCCGACATGCTTCAACCTGCTAAGTGTTCATTATTGTGCTCTGTCTAATACGTATTTTTTGAGGTGTGCACGAAATAAAACCTCTAATATTCTCTTCACAAGCAGTACGATTGATGCGTACACTTAAAGGTAAATTAGTGTCACTCCTATATATTATTAGGTTTGAGAATTTATTTTCGTCATGAATGTCGAATATTTTCTTGTCAGTGCGGATAGCCGGACAAACAAACTTGGATGTTGCTAGTGATAAAGTCTGTGAGTATTCCAGCTTGTTGGGGAGGCAAGTTTTGGTATTTTACTGACATGAGAAACGTGAATGTAATGGACTTGACGTTAAAAATGAGTTCAGCCTCTGTTATTGTGCGCTCTGTCATTTATGGGGTAAATTATTACACAGTTATGAGCTCCTACCTCTCTCCGATATGTGTCAAAACTCTACATTAATCCTTCAATGTCGGCCCCAGTGCATTTTACGAACCTTTAATCACCCACATGCCGTCGGCCTTAGTGCACCGTACACCCCTGAATGCGTGTAAGAGTATTACAGATTAAAAGTCATTCTTCCTTGGGCCTTATTTAGAAATTGATACCTACGATCTTTGAACTTTAGAGGCAAATCACCATATTTAACCTCTTACAGCCTACTGGTTACGTGATGCACCATCAGTTTAACATTCAACAACTGTACGCTCTGCCCACACTGTATTTATGTGTTTTGTATTTATCTGAGAACAAACAGCGACTTGTGCCACTTACAGCATAATCTGATTGGTTTTTATAACCGAGA
>Ga0123355_10006741_pt1 | contig 17091 bp, 15 predicted proteins | sample TergutEmb28metaG_3_FD_89872 | JGI IMG/M metagenome (GOLD analysis project Ga0123355, IMG submission 89872) | Embiratermes neotenicus P1 segment gut microbial communities from Petit-Saut dam, French Guiana - Emb289 P1 | ecosystem: Host-associated > Arthropoda: Insects > Digestive system > Gut ...
GACTACTGTTCGACACCCAGAACTCGCGATGAGTTACAACGCTTTCTCGGTTTGTCTGATCGTGGGCATTTTCGTTCAGCTATCCTCAAACCATTATTAGAGTCAGGAAAACTAAAAATGACAATTCCCGACAAGCCTAGCAGCCGAAATCAAAAGTATGTGCAATCTTGAATCCACCAATTTATATACTCATGGTCGCATGATTTTCAAATTTTATCCATATCAATAACGATGTGCGTGGCGATGTTATGTTAACATGTGTTTTTTGATTTCGGTTAATACCGACTGTTAAGCAGAAATAAGCAGACGGGCAATAACCCTTTTTCTAGCAACCGCAACACATTTTGGTTGCTAGATTATTAAGCTCAGAGGAGTTGAGTTATGAGCATACAATATAGAAATATAAAAGAGTTCCAACCCAAAGAGCTTCAGGACTTATTTCAGTCTGTAAAGTGGATATCAGGGCAATATCCTGAGAAACTAAAAAAAGCTATGAAGCACTCCGATACAGTGTTTTCAGCATGGGATGATGAAAAGCTTATTGGTCTAATCAACGCTTTAGATGACAACTCAATGACCGTCTATATTCATTTCCTGCTCGTACATCCGGATTATCAAGGTAAAGGCGTTGGAAAAGAACTGCTTAGAATGATTAATGAAAAATACATAGATTATTTGCGTGTAGTGTTGATTGCTGATGAAGAAGAAACAGGATTTTATCATAACAGCGGTTTTGAAATAGCTAATAGAACAAAGCCAATGTTCATAAACCGCTTTTAGCGCTCATGACTAAGACTATAGCGCAATCCATCAGAATTATATGGTGGTATTTCCACGTATAACTTGGTATAATAAGTTATACCATAAAGTCATATAAGCAAACACTAGAGGTATCAGAAGAAAATACACAAAGAGTTGTCGAAAAATATACACTGGAGGGTGATTTGAATGTTAAATAGTGCAGAAGTGGGCAGTTGGGACGCCCTTGACAAAGCTGCTGTGAAAGCAGGTGGATATTTAGCAACGCCTAAGCGCCCATTGACAATTGAGCACGATTACCGTGCTATGTCAAGGTATTGTACTGAAAAAGGCATAGAGCCTGTTGACTTGACTGACGAAGAACTGAAAATGTTTGAATATACCAAGCCACTAATATATGCATAGTGTGTTAATATGATGCGATTCCATACCATATCAATAACGATGTGCGTGGCGATGTTATGTTAACTTGTGTCGTTTTGCTTTAACCAGTACCTGCTGTTAAGCAGAAATAAGCAGACGAACAACAGCCCTTTTTCCAGCAACTGCAACGCATTTCGACTCCCAAACTATTGACTGGGGGTCAAGAGATCGCAAGTTCAAGTCTTGTCACTCCGACCAAATTAAAAGTACCGTATATTGCTGAAAAAGCTGATTATACGGTACTTTAAAATATACACGTCCCGAACATAATTATTTGCAACCTACAATGGATATCGTGCCAACAACCACAAAAAAAGTGATAGAGTGCAGATTCCGTTCCGCACCCTATCGCATTTTTTATTTCCCCTCGCTTCCTAACACCAACTTAATAAACTCATCCGCATCCACATGCAGTGCCAACTGCGAATGTGATGGCAGGGAAACCGGCTCCCAGCTACTGCCGTCTATGCGGCTCATATCTAAAATCGCCTCCATGCTGCGTGCGCCGTGTTTGTACTCCGGCACATGCAACATAGCATGTACAATTTTGGGGCTAACAGCCGCAATGCCATGCCGCTTAACCAGGCTGTGCAGTAATAACGCTCGTCGAAGAATATGATTTTTGTCGTTTTCATCTTTTGCATTTGGGCCAAGTACATTTATTGTGCCCCGTAAACGGCTGACGAAGTCCGGGCCTTTTATGTTTTTAAAATTTTGCTCGTTCACGGAAAACTCCTCAAACGTAGCCGCCGTACCCCCTGCAAACACCAAAATACACCTTCCAAGCGGGTGCTCCCCACTATCATCCTTAAACTTCCCATCCTGCATTGGCATGAGAAAAGTTTTCAGCCAGCCAAGTTGCACTCCGTCTCTGTCCGAGTCAAATTCATCAAAAAACACCAGCGGCAGTTTCCCACCTAAAATAGTGTCTCGCACTTTCTGAAACGCAACACCCAAGTCCGACAAGCTGGTAAACTGCGAAACATTAAACTCCAGTTTCTCAATTTTCCCCGGTAAAACGTTCTTGGCGATTTCCGTTACACCAAAGGATTTCCCACTACCGGGCGAGCCAAACACCGCAATGGAAAGCGGTCGCGAGCTTTCGCCACCCGCATAGTCCAAAATCAAGTTGCGAATATTCTGATACGCCTCAATTTCCCAGCGGTCTACGGTGGTGAACGCGCCCAGCGACAACTGCGGCAAGCCGTCAATGGCCACCGCGCCGTTTTGCACATAGTTAAACGCCACGTCGGAGAGTTTGCCTACGCTGTTGGTAATCGTCCAGTCCGGGGGCACTTCATACAAGCCTTCGCGCTGCGTTAGCGGAATAGAAAACGCCGGCCAATCCCGCATATCCAGTTGTTTTGCTTCCTCAGACAGCTCCGCTGCTGCCTTTTCCTCATTTTCAAATACCGTATAGGAAATTATGGTCTCGCCGCTTTCAAGCACAAACCGTAATATTCCGCCCCATCTTACGGCTTTGTTGTCAGCATTTCCAAATGAAAGTGCGGAGCGTTGTTTCGCTTTCACATAAATAGCAAGCAAACCATCTAAAGCAGTCTCAAAAAAGTCGTCAGTTCTCTCATCAGATGGCTCGTTGTTTTTTTGCATATGCAAAATCATTCCCGCTACAGTCCCCATAATTATTTGGCTCATCATTTGAAAAATTATAGCTTCGGAGTATATGTTGGGGTACTCGTCCAGTATCGCGCCCTCAATTCCACCATGGGTAAGACAAAGTGCCGCATCTAAGTTAGGTTTCTCACCATCGCGCAAAATATATACTGCCCCATCCAAGCCGAATGAGATAAACAAATGCTTTGCCTGCAAAAGGTAATTTATGCTGGGGTTTTGTTGAATTTCCATCACCAACTCAGTAGCAGTGCGCTCCCACGACAATTGCTTGCTTATCATTGCGCCTGTTTTGCGCAGCAAATCTCCGTCTAAGAATAAAAAACACTTGTCGGCAATTTTATCAAACTCGTCTTTGTCCGGCAATACCTTGTTTGAGCCCCAGAAAACATACTCGCTGTCTGGAACTTTTAACCCACCATATCCTTCATCCCATACAAAAAGTACGTCACAATTCTCACCGTTTAGTTTCTCTGAAAAAATATTATCTTTCGTTGTTCCATCTTCATATCCAAGATACCTGCCCGTTTCGTAAAACTTATTTTTGCCGGGAGCTTTTACGGTCTGCTTCTCGTAATAATCCCTTCGATATTCATTATCATCCGGGTTCGTGTCCCATTCTGATTCAATCGTTGTCCAATCCGAATCAATCGACTGCTTTGCTGCGAAGTGAACCTGCCTAATACCGTACGGCATTGCGCTTTTTGTAAACTTGCCGTCCTTTGAAGTAGACATATACACAATCGTTTTTGTATGCCCGTAAAACCCTAAATTCATGTTACCCTCCTATATATATAATGCGCACAGCGTAAGCCGCAATGCCCTCCCAATGCGAAACTCTAAACATATCACCAACTGCAGAAATATGTAACATTATACAACAATGTAGCAAGCAAGTCACCCAAATAAAAACATAATATTGATAGTTTGGTAGTTTTTCGCGAATCCGCATAGAGCCGTAAGGCTTTGAGCGGGTTTTGTTATGTTTTTGAATAATTGTGGTGGAATTTCAGCTTGCGGTTTGGTATAGTAAGCCTACAATTGAAAAAGAGCAAAGGAATGTGAGCATATGAAAACAATAATCCTTTATGCGACAAAACATGGTGCGACCGCTGAAATCGCAAGTCGAATTGCCAATAATATCGAAAACACAACTGTGCACAACTTAGAGCAACCTACTCCCGACCTTGCAGAGTACGACTGCATCATAATTGGTAGTGCAGTTTATGCGGGAATGTTTCGTAAGGAAGTAAAGACCTTCTTCGCTCAAAATTCGAACATTCTCAAAACTAAGAAGCTCGGTTTCTTTGCAAGTGGCATGAGTAAAAGTGAGTCAGATAAAGTCTTTGCCGAAAATGTTCCCGACGAACTTCTACAAGCAGCGAAAGTATCTATGGTGCTTGGTGGGATATTTGACCCGAAAAAGGCGAACTTTGCAGAGAGGCTGATTATGAAAGCAGTTACAAAACAATCGGGATATGTTGATGCGATTGACGATGAAAAGATTGATGAATTTGTGGGAGCGATTAAATAATTAAACGAGAAATAATGCCACAAAGAGGAAAAACATTCACTCAATATACGCAGTTTTTTACGTTACCATCTAAATAGCTTTGCAAGTTGTCTACTGCAATATTCATTAATCGTGTTCTGCATTCGATTGGCGCCCATGCGATATGTGGCGTTATAATGCAGTTTTTTGCTTTTAATAGTGGGTTATCTGCCTTGATTGGTTCAATAGAAACAACATCTACACCTGCTGCATAAACTTTACCACTGCTAAGCGCATCTGCTAAATCCTGTTCAACAATAAGTGGTCCACGAGAACTATTAATGATGATAACGTTGTCTTTCATCTTTGCAATACTTTCTTTATTTATTATCCCCTCTGTTTCAGGAAATAGCGGACAATGCAAGCTGATTACATCAGACTTTGCTAAAAGCTCATCAAGCGCTACATATGCAGCTATTTCTGCACCTGTACCGGTTTGCTCTGTGTCATAGGCAATGACATTCATATTCATTGCTTTTGCAATTTTTCCGGTCGCCTGTCCTATTCTTCCAAACCCAATAATTCCTATCGTTTTTCCTGACAGCTCGATTAGTGGATAATCCCAGTAACAAAAATCTTCGGAGTTCGTCCAGCGTCCATCGCTGACCGTTCTACTGTGATGCCCCACTCTATTACATATCTCAAGAAGTAGCGCAATTGCAAACTGTCCTACGGCGTCTGTGCCATAGGCAGGGATGTTACAAACAGGTATGTTTCTTTCCTTTGCGGCATTTAAGTCAACAACGTTATACCCTGTTGACAACAAGCCAATATATTTCATTGTAGGACACTTCGCTATTGTGCTTGCAGAAAGTGGGGTTTTGTTCGTAATAACAATTTCAGCATCACCAATGCGACTTATTATTTCATTTTCGTCCGACACAGGCGTCCTGTCGTAAACTGTCACATCACCAATTTTCTCAAATCCGCTCCAATCGAGATCACCGGGATTTAGCGTGTAGCCATCTAAAACAACAATTCTCATAATTTCTCCTATATATTTAACAATTCATTTTCCTCTATGATGACGAAAATAAAACTATTTGTCAATATTTAATATTATTTTTATTTATGCTATAATGCAGTAAATTAAACTTCTAAAAAATCAAATTTAATGCAACTTTTTGCGTGGATAAAGTGTGTTATAGTTAACGCTATGAAAATAAATTGCAAAAATCGAGGATAACATTATGAAAAAAATTATTGTTGTATTACTTTCCCTTTTATTAACACTTTCCTTAGTTGCCTGTGACTTTGTTAACATTAGTGACTTTGGCATTTTTGATTTCTTAGGCATAGGCGAAGACGAAGGTGGAGGTAGAGGTGGTCGCCAAGAAACAATTGTAGAGTTAGGCACCACATTTGAATTTGGCGACTTGGAGATTACTGTCTCGGATGATTTTGGATTTAAGATACTAAATGAACGATGGTCTGCTTTCGACGGTGAATATATCGTCTCATTACCTGTTTCGGTTACAAATATAGGTGACAGAAGTAATAGCTTAAATCCTTGGAGTGTTACAATATTCTTTCCGGGCGGAACAGGCATGACCGTCACTGATCAACTTGATATGGGTGATGATAACATTCTTATGGAGGGTAGCGTACAACCTAATGTAACAAAGCATGGTTACCTTTTTGTCCCATATAGAGGAGAGGGCGACTATATCTTTGAGTTCTATGATCCTCATGATGATGATAATAACGATATGGTGAAAATCATCTTTGAAGTTGAGTTCGACTTCGACTCGGTAGTCGGAACTGATTTTTCTTTAGGCGACACTGTCTTGGTAGAGGGCATGGAAATAACATTTGCAGACGATATATCTTGGGGACGTATTAATCGCAGTTGGCATGATCTACACGGCAGAGAGTACTTTGTCATACCCGTGACCTTGTATAATACCTCCAGCAGAACGCAACGTTTTCCATTCAGCTTTGATACATTTGGTCCTGATGGCACTTCGCTGGGTAATATCGGGCTCTCTGTAAATGGTGATGATATTAGAAATGCAGGTAATCTTCTACCAGGTGCTCAATTAACTGCAAACCTGCACGTATTATATACTGTAGATGGCGAATACACTCTCCAGTTTACAGGTTGGAATCACGGTGACGTCACCATACGAGTTCAAATCGAACGCTGAATACGTTAATTAAATCCGTCTTTCGAGGCGGATTTTTTATTTTAAATAACTCTTGACAAATGGTAATCATTGCTATATAGTATCAATTACCACTTTAAAACAAAGGAGATTCAATATGAAAAAGTTTATTTGTACAATTTGTGGTTGCGTTCACGAAGGTGACACACCTCCGGAAAAATGCTCACAATGTCATGTTCCGGCTGAAAAGTTTGTTGAGCAAGCGGGAGAGTGTTTAGCTTATGCTGATGAACACAGAATTGGTGTTGCAAAAGATGTAGATCCTGAAATCGTTGAAGGCCTTCGCCAAAACTTCATTGGTGAATGCACCGAAGTTGGTATGTATCTTGCAATGAGCCGTCAAGCTGACAGAGAAGGCTACCCAGAAGTTGCTGAAGCATACAAAAGAATTGCATTTGAAGAAGCCGAACATGCTGCAAAATTCGCAGAGCTTCTAGGTGAAGTTGTTGATGTTTCAACAAAGAAAAATCTGGAAATGCGTGTTATGGCTGAGCATGGAGCAACACAAGGTAAGAAAGATCTCGCTACCAGAGCAAAAGAATTAAACCTCGATGCCATCCATGATACAGTGCATGAAATGTGTAAAGATGAAGCTCGCCACGGCATGGCCTTTCAAGGCTTGCTGAATCGTCACTTCTAATTTAAGTACAATGAAGATTAAAAGAAATACTATGCAGCGTCAACTAATACTTGACGCTGTAAAGGAACTAGACATTCATGCGACAGCTGAGCAGGTCTACGAATACATCCACAAAATCCAACCATCAATAAGCAAGACAACTGTTTACAGAAACTTGGGACAGATGGCTGAGTCCGGCGAACTTCTTAACGTGGGCAATTTCTATGGCTCAACCCATTATGACCATAATTGCCATGAGCACTACCACTTTGTGTGTGAAGATTGCAAGAAAGTCTTTGATGTAGATGTAGATTTTTCCGACATTCTTAATAAGGTTGACAACACAGGCAACTACAATATTACAGGTTTTCGTTTATCTTTCGACGGCAAGTGCCATGAATGTAAAGTCGCATCATAGAATGCATAACAACTAGAATAATCCTCAACATAAATCCTTCTTCTCAAAGCATAGAATCTTGTGGCATATATTATTGTGCTGCAAGGTTCTATGTATTTTGCACTGGAATTTTCTGTAATTTTTTGATATGGTGGATAGTAGTAGATTAGTCTACGTTTTAATGAGGAAAGTTGGCACTATATGCGAGGATTGGTTCTAGAGGGCGGTGGCGCCAGAGGTGCATATCAAATCGGAGTAGTCAAGTCATTATACGAACATGGCTATAGCTTTGATGGTTTTGTTGGGACTTCAATTGGTTCTATTAATGCCGCAATGCTAGCTCAAGGTGATTTTGAGAAAGCTCTGGAACTGTGGGCAAGTATTTCAATGGAACAGATTTTCCATGAAGATGAGTTGCCCATAGTCGAACTTGTTGACTTCAAAGACTTTAAGCTTCCAATAAAGAAAGTATTGGAAAAAAGCAAGTCTGCTTTGTCAAAAGTAATCAACAACAAAGGGTTATGCACAAAGAAAATGAAAGCGTTCCTCGAGCGCTATATTGACGAGGACAAAATCAGAAGCTCGGGAAAAGACTTTGGCCTAGTAGCAATTTCATTAAGTGAACGAAAAGCATATGAGCTCATGCTGGAGGATATTCCACATGGTCAACTCATAAATTATATAATGGCAAGTTCATCACTACCGGGATTTCATTTAGAAACCATTGATGGGAATAAGTTCATGGATGGTGGGGTATATAATAATTGCCCCTCTAACCTCTTACTTAACAAGGGGTATGATGATATCATCGCTGTTAGAATTTCAAAGATACGCTCTCTAGTATGGACTACTGACCCTGCAATTCAAGTTATTTCGCCAAGCGAGGACTTGGGGCGTCTTTTACAATTCACGACTGAGAGTTGCGTTTCTAAAATAAATCTTGGCTATAAAGATGGGCTAAATTATGTAGAAAATATACGCAAAAATGACGCTTTCAAGAAACATGATTAGAGCAAGTTTGCATCTTGTATGCTAAGTGCTTTTGTTATATAATGGTGCACGATTTTACTTTAAAGGAAACAACATTTTATGACACGTTTTTTTGCAGAAGCACAAAACATACATGGCAATGTTATTCATTTGAGTGCTGAAGATTCAAAGCATATTCGTACATTACGTCTTCGCCCTGATGAACAGTTTGTTGCATGCGACGGGAATGGTACAGATTATATATGCCAGCTTGGTGAGCGGAACGATGGAACTGTTGCGGAAATAAAAGAGCAACGCAAGTCAGTCGGCGAGCCATCAGTAAAAGCTAGAGTTTACATTGCATATCAAAAAGGTGACCGCCTCGATTTTGCTGTGCAAAAATCTGTGGAGCTTGGTGTGCACGAGATTATTTTATTTGAGTCTGAGCGCTGTATTGCCGTTCCAAACGATATCCCAAAGAAAGTGGCCCGACTTCAAAGAATTTCTTATGAAACTGCAAAGCTCTGTAATAGGGGGATTGTGCCCACTGTATCTGCAAGCGGGACTTTTGCTACTGTTGTTGATGAGGCAGTTAATGGCTCAGATTTAACATTGTTTTTCTATGAAGCAGAAGACCAACTACATATAAAGGATGTGCTAGAGAAGCAATTTTCTTCAGACACACAAACTAAAGTGGTCTCAATAATAACCGGACCTGAGGGTGGTTTCGAGTCACATGAGGTGGAGATTGCGAGATCTCGTAACATCCCTATTGTGTCCCTAGGTCCACGCATTTTACGCTCTGAAACTGCACCCCCTGTTGCATTAACAACAATAATGTATCAGTCCGGCAATTTGTAATCGCTGTAAGCGCAATAGTGCAATCGTTGTATTTTAAATGAAACGGAGATAAGTAGTGGCTGTTAAAACCGAATCAGCTAGATTAAATAAAGTGCTGCCCAGAGTTGAAGCTCCTGTGGATATGGGACTCACTTCTCAACAAGCACGTGAAAGACTTGAGAATGGGTACGCTAATTTCAAGCCCGAGTCAGCCGAAAAGACTGTCGGGCAAATATTTCGCGATAATATTTTCACATACCTAAACTTAGTGCTAACTGTACTCGCTATTTGTACGGTACTTTTCGGTTCTTTACAAAACTTAGTGTTTATGCCGGTAATTATCATCAATACGGCCATAGGTATTATTCAGGAGCTTCGTTCAAAGCGTGCTCTGGCAAAATTATCTTTCATCTCTGCTCCCTCCGCAACTGTTGTTCGTAATGGTGAATGCATTTCTGTTCCAACTGATAGTGCTGTTCTTGACGATATCGCGTTATTTTCTTCCGGGCAACAAATCTACGCTGACGCGGTGGTGCTGCATGGCGAATGTAATGTTAATGAAGCTCTGGTCACAGGTGAATCTGATGAGATTGTAAAAACACCCGGTGACATGCTGTTGTCGGGAAGTTTTATCGTTTCCGGTGAATGCATGGCACGCCTGGATAAGGTCGGGCGCGACTCTTTCGTTGCACAGCTGACTTTAGAAGCAAAGAAAACAAAGGGTAGACTTTCAGCAGGCATGGTTGCAAATCTAAAGCGATTTGTGCAGGTAGTCGGCATCATTATTGTACCTGTCGGCATTACCATGTTCATACGACAAGTCACTCAAGATCAAATTGATATTACCGCTGCAACTGATTCAACCGTAGGTGCGTTAGTTGGAATGGTACCTGACGGACTTTATCTACTGGTTTCTATTGCACTCACCGTCAGTGTTCTTAGACTTGCCCGCAAGAAAACACTTGTTCAAGACAGAAATTGTGTTGAAACTCTGGCAAGAGTTAATGTACTTTGTGTTGATAAGACCGGAACAATCACCGAACCAAATATGGCTGTGAATGACGTTGTTCTGATGAACGAACGTAGATTCAGTGGCGATGTTGTAAATCAAATTATAGCTGACTATGCAGGCAATCTTCCCGCAGAAAACGAAACAATGATTGCCATCCAATCATATATTCAAGCCCCTGCCGGACGCCGTGCAAGTAATGCAATGCCATTTTCATCTGCTGTCAAATACGGCGGTGTTTCATTTAGTAGCTCTGAGTCATATTTACTTGGTGCTCCTGAAAGGATTCTCCAATCCAGTTTTAATATGCACAAGGATGTGATTGACTCATACTCGGCTCAAGGTTATCGTGTTTTGCTTCTAGCTCAGTATAGTGGAGATATTGCAAGCATCCTTGAACCACGTTTAGTTGTTCCTATCGCTCTTATTTTACTATCTAATCGTATTCGCCCTGAAGCACCGGCAACATTTAATTTCTTTGCTAAGCAGGGTGTAAAAATCATTGTCATTTCGGGCGATAATCCAATAACAGTATCGCAAATAGCTCTCGAAGCCGGAATTGAGGGCGCAGAGAAGTTTATAGATGCAGCTCAGCTACAAACAGATAGACAAATAAAACGAGCTGTTAACGATTATGTCGTGTTCGGTCGAGTTACCCCTGATCAGAAGCGTAAATTAGTCCGAGCCTTAAAAGCTGCAGGAAACACTGTGGCAATGACAGGTGACGGTGTTAATGATGTCCTGGCATTAAAAGACGCCAACTGCAGTATTGCAATGGCATCAGGTAGTGAAGTTGCAAGTCAGGTATCTGATATCGTACTTCTCAACTCAGATTTTTCTGCTATGCCTGCTGTTGTTCTGGAGGGACGCAGGGTTATTAATAATCTGGAGCGTTCTGCTTCATTGTTTATAACAAAGAATATCTTCTCGTTATTATTCGTGCTTCTGGTCACCATACCGTTTGGGGCACGCTTCCCTATCGAATCTGCTCAATTCACACTATATAATGCAATGCTCATTGGTATACCGTCATTTGTGCTCGCTATGGAGGCAAACAAGAAAATCGTAAAAGGCAGGTTTATGGTTAATGTGTTCCGTAACGCCCTCCCTGCCGGCTTGACGAGTTTTCTTGCTCTGGCGGGAATGTTTTACTTTGCCACACAACGAGAAGTACCCGCTCTTGAAATATCAACAATGTCACTAATTATTGTAGCTTTTGTTAGTTTCCTAATGCTCTACACACTGTGCCGACCCCTTAATGCATTGCGAATTGCACTCATTATCACATTGCTCACTGGTTTTACAGTTGGTACTATTATCCTTGCGAGTATTGGTATTCTCGTGCCTCTGACGGGAACAGGAATCTGGATGACCATCATCACATGCCTGTGCGCAGCACCTGTCTATCTGGGACTACACTTGATGTTCCGCAAAGGCAAGAGGTAGAGTTTAAGTAACCACTGTTGCAAATTACATATGAATGTGCTAAAGATTCTGAAAGCGTTTATCGCCTACAGAATCTTTTTGCATACTTAATTCTATTCTACTGCAATCCTGTTTTAGGCTACCCGCCTATTTCGACTCCTAGAAATGTAACGCTTACAATGTTATCAGGATTAACAAATTCCATGTCGTACACGAAAAAAGCTCTATTGTCATGAGTATCTGCCGGGTCTTCCCGAGCCGATACTAGTTTTGGCTCTATTGTTGTTCCATCTGCTAAATACAGTACAAGAGCATTTTCTATATATATATCAGCAGGCCATTCACCATAAAACAGCCACTCAATATCATAGTCCTCATAGCCCTCTCTACGCATATTTACGAAGCCATCAACATAAATCCGAGCACCCAGTGCACTAATAATAATTTCTGCATTATATCCATCTATCTTCCCGACGAATGTCCTCGATCCAATTAAATTTACGCTAGGAATAACGAATTTCCAATCCCCAAACATTATATCTCTTGCACTCATTTTCATCCAATCTAATCTGAAATCCTCAAGATTTGCAGTCCCAATATCAAAGAACATAACTGATCTCGACTCGTCATTGACAGAATATCCATCAAATGCCCAAATCGGACTTTGATCATCATGGCGTTCTATGAGCAGCATTCCATTATTCCACCCATATGCAGCATCTATATCTCGATAAGCTATTGACAATATACTGCCGTCAAGAGTAAGTTCCATTATTTCCAAAAATGGCGATAGCGGAGCAGTCATCGGTTGCTCTAAGCCAATATTCCTTGCAAGGATAAATCCTGTATTTGTCCAAAAAGGTCTATCTTCAGAGCTAACAAATGAATCATCGCTAACACCTAATGCCATAATGTCAAGCCGCACAATTATATCTCCTGCATCTGTTAGCTCGTAACTTACGTGATCAAATCCAACTCGCAAAGTGTAATTATCAATAAACTCTATCCCTGTGCTTCCTTCTCGATTAACACCCGCTTTGACATACATATTTGTTAAACCTGTTTGTGCACGCTCTCGCTGACTAAAGAAAATAATATTATCTTCTTCTGACAACTGTGTCAATAGTTTTCCTGTTGGGTCATATATTTCCATGTTAACGAGCAATCCCCAAAAAGCGTCATGAAATGCCGAAATTATCCTAACCTCTACATCGTTTTCATTGACACTTGTAATGATATTTTCTTCTGTTATGACGTAAGGTTCAGCTTGTTCGTTTTCGAAAACTGAGCGAAACATTGAGCCAAAATCAACTGTGCCGGACACGGCGAGTACCGTTATTGCTGATGTAAGGGTTATAAGCATCACAGCTGCTACAACCGCCGCAAACTTCCCTTTGTAGGGACGTGTTATAACTTTATCCACTGCGTTTGCTGACCCTTGTACCTTCTTCATGGTAAGCTCTTTGACTCTTTGAACATCCCATGCTTCATTTATTATTTCATTCTTCATTTTAATAACCATTCCCTTCTTAAATCATTAGACACAAAACGACCAGCTATAGCACCTCTTGGTCGGTAAGAATTACTTTCAACTTCTCTCTGCCGCGCACAAGTCGCTGCTTTATTGCAGATTCAGTCATTCCTATTTGCTTTGCGATTGTTGCGACAGTTTGTGATTCAAAATAATGTAGAGTAAAGATTTCACGATCAGGTGAGTCTAGTGACAAAACCGCCGTTTTTACTGCATCTTGCTCAGAATTCAACACAAGTAAGTCCTCTAACTTCACGCTTTCGTCAGGAAAATCGCCATTATCAAGAGGTATTTCGATCCTTGCATTACGCAACTTATTCTTCCCTTTGTTTCGAGCTGTTGCGGCAAGCCATGGCTTGATTTTCTCAATCCTGTCTGCATTTTCCCATAGTGCAAAAAATACGTCTGATGCAGTTTCTTCAACATCTTCACGGGTCATGCTTTCACCTACAGTATTGCGAATAACAACACAAACATAAGCAGTATATTTGTCCATAAGTTGTTCCAGTGCACGCTCGCTCTTACGACGAATAGCACTTAACAGTAATATATCAATCATTCTTTCTAATGAGCTTTCCTTTCGATAATCATTGTGCACAAAACCATCGCTACTTGTATAGACACAATAATTTGGCACTTGGTTACATAAAATTTAAATGCTGTGAAAAAATGCACACAAACAAACAACCCCGTATTCATCCAACGTGAATACGGGGCTACTCGTGGTACTCAACAAACAATAGAGTCTACCACCTTTCTTTACGAATCCATCCTGCCCACTAACACTCGTTTCCGATGCAGCACGTGCACACCATACAATCCCCTTTGGGTACCGGCGGACTCTCTCCGCGGCTGTGCTTATAGTCTTTATGACCCTGTCTGCCATGAACCAGCCATTCCTGTAAACAGCAACTTGATTCGGTTGCATGTAATATAACACAAAAACGCATTTGAGTCAATGCGTTTTTTGTAGAATATTCATAACTCTGCCACTTTTGTTCACTTTTACAAAAGTCATTGTGCACAATACACAGACGATTTTGCACATCTAAAACATTGGAGTGTCGCCACCTTTTGGCTTGAAAATGCCATTTTCAGTAATTATTGCCGTAATTAGCTTATTATCTGTTACGTCAAATGATGGATTGTAGCACTTCATTTCTGCCGGTGCCATTGGTTTTTCGAAAAACATTTCCCTTATTTCCTCCGGCTTGCGAAGTTCGATTCTAATGTCTGCCCCTGTTTCGCATTCCATGTCTATTGTTGTAGATGGTCCGAATACATAGAACGGTATGTTATAGTATTTTGCCAATATGGCCAAGTTACTTGTTCCTATCTTATTGGCTGTGTCGCCATTTCGAGCAATTCTATCACAACCTACAAACACTGCGTTGATTTTGCCTTTTCTCATAACCATGCTTGCCATGTTGTCACAAATTAGGGTACTGTCGACTCCAGCATTGCTCAGCTCATATGCTGTAAGACGTGATCCTTGTAAAAGTGGTCTTGTTTCGCATATAAATGCATTTAATTTCAAACCTTTTTCGTGACCAAGAAGAATAGGACCAAGACCTGTACCGTACTTTGATGTTGCTATTGGTCCGGCGTTGCATTGTGTCATGATTCCAAAGCCATCTTTAATCAATGTTAAACCATGCTCCGAGATAGCTCTGCACATTTCAACATCTTCATTATATATTTTGTCTGCAACTTCTCTCATTGCTTCAACAATTTGTGGAATCGGGAAATCCGCAAGTCGAGTTACAAGATTTGTCATTCTCTTTAGCTGCACTGACAGATTAACAGCAGTGGGACGAGAAGAGTCGAGATACTGGCTATATTCTTGCACTCCTGCACTAAACTGCTCGTATGAGTTCACCTCAAGTTTACTTGCAAGAACATACAATGCATACGCAGCAAATATACCTATGGCAGGCGCACCACGTACACGCAATGAATATATTGCTTCATACATGGCATTGGCAGTATCAAGTGCAATATACCTTGTTTCATTGGGTAGTAATGTTTGATCAAGTATTATCACTGATGATCCGTCGTCGCTAAGTCGAACATTAATTATTTCTTCTCTAATCATGTAAAACATCCATCCTTTTTCATGCTGTCCACGTACTGTGAATAATTGATACTAACTTTAGATAACCGTCATGCTCTTCAAAGCCCAGTCGCAGGCTTCTCCAATCATGCCCGTCACCTGATTCATCTCCGGGGATATGAAAATCTACAAATTCGACACTTGGAAATACCTCTGTGATATTTTCAAGGGCATTTCCACTTCTTATTATTTTGTTAACTCCAATGATTGACGAACTCAAATGTTCTTCAGCCTGCACAAATTCTTCCAAATACTCCACAGGTGTCAATCGTATGGGTTCTCCACTACCGTTACGAACTCCCCAGATGTAAACATTTGTATCTTCATCAAACGTAGCTATTTGATCAGCGCTGAATCGTCTATCTGTTATCAAATCAATTGTTGCACATGGAGAAAAAACAACGCCGAAGTCCGGATGAACTACTCGAGATAATGAATCAAAATCATCATTACTAATATACTCAAGTACCGAAAATGCGAGCATTGTTATTTCTTTATTTGCAGCGTCATCACTGGAAACGGTTTCAGTTCCGTTTCCATTAAAAACAGAAGTACCGGTAAATGTATGTATTAAAACAAAAGTGCCAATACCTACGATAATACCGCTAATTAACATAATTAATGGGAATAAAAGCCTTTTAATCGTACTGCACCCTCTTTTTATCTTGACCTTTTTTGTAGTGTTACTAGTTTACCTGTATCTTTTTACTATTCAACAACAATAACGTTACAAATATTTACAGCAGTTTATAGATTGTTAAGAGTGCACGTGCACATCAAGACTTCTGACTTTTAAACCTCTATTTGTGAACATTTTAAAAATATATTTGTAAGTACTTGACAATTGCCTAATATAGTGTTAAATTATATTTAGCACTCTCGACTGTCGAGTGCTAACAAGAAGGCGAAGGGTAACAAGCAGGTTACATGATGAGTCTTAGTGAAAGAAAAAAAGAGATCTTACGTGCGGTTGTAGAGCTGTATGTAAAGGGTGCAGAACCTGTTGGCTCCAAAGCTGTAGCTAATGCATTGGAGTCACCGGTTTCCTCTGCGACAATTCGCAGTGAAATGGCTGATTTAGAGTCAATGGGACTGCTTGAGCAGCCTCATACTTCTGCGGGTAGGATTCCATCTTCTAATGGCTATCGCATATATGTTAACGAACTAATGCAGAACCAAAACATCTCAAGTAATGATGCTGAGGTTATAGATAGTGAGTTAGACGGGCATCTTGCCAAGCCGGCAAACTTATTAGATAAGGTTGGCAATCTCACTTCAAGGCTTACAACATATCCCGCCTACGCAATGGCTTCCACAACAGGAATTGTATGTATCGCACGGTTTGACCTAATCTATGTTGATCCTTCAACATTCATTATAGTGGCACTATTGAGTAACGACACGGTCAAGAATAAACTTGTTCACTTAACAACGAACATAGAGCCGCCGATGCTCACAAAGCTTTCGGCGGTGTTAAATGCGAGTTTTACAGGCATTCCCGAGGAACGAATCACCCCGGCACTTATATCATCCACCGAACGTGCGGTCGGTGATATCACAGGGATTGTAGCGGTTGTAGCCGGGTTCACAATTGAGCTGCTTGTTGAAGCAAAAACAGTCGGAACGCGTGTATCAGGGGCAATTAACCTCTTAAACC
>Ga0123355_10006742_pt1 | contig 17090 bp, 12 predicted proteins | sample TergutEmb28metaG_3_FD_89872 | JGI IMG/M metagenome (GOLD analysis project Ga0123355, IMG submission 89872) | Embiratermes neotenicus P1 segment gut microbial communities from Petit-Saut dam, French Guiana - Emb289 P1 | ecosystem: Host-associated > Arthropoda: Insects > Digestive system > Gut ...
AACATTTGTAGGTATGTGTCATAAACTTGTTGAGTTACTCTTTCATTTCTACTAGTATTTATAATTCTGTTCACCATACTTGTGAATATAATCAACTTCAAAACCGCTTCAATCATTTTGATACACCCTGTATTAAATTTTATATTGTATTAATTTTAAAAGCTAATTAAGACCGCTTTTACACAAGAAATGTATCTTTTTTCCTCATTTCAGTTCTAAAACTGAAGTGTGACAAACTTCTTAGAATGTTAAATTTACTTGTAAAGTTGGGATTAAGATTAATGCCAGTCTCTATATACATGTAGGGTTCAGCAGAAAATAGTGCAGCATTCAGGTGGGTGGTGGCCACCTAAGAGGCATTGGACACAAAAAGTGGAACGATGTAAAAAAAATTTAAGCACAATAGTATATTGTAATGGGCTAAAATTGTCATTAATTACTTTCAGTAAAATGTTCTTCATAGTTATAATTAGTGGGGGACCGCTGTAGCACAGTGGTTAAGGTGCTGTGCTACAAATCGGTAGGTCGCTGGATCGATCCCAGCTGGTGTCAGTGGATTTTTCATTGACATAAAATACTTCCGATCGCACTATGGCCCTGGGGTCGACTCAGCCTCTAACAGAAATGAGTACCGGGAGTATTTCCTGGGGGTAAAGGCGGCCGGTGCGTAAGGCTGACAACCTTACCACCATCCTGTGTCGTCACGAAATCCAGGAACCTTAACTTCCTGGAACCCTCTGGGCCCCTCCGGGCCTGTAACGGGACTGCTTTGCCTTTTGCTTTTAGTTATAATTATTTCACTATTACTGCTGGACCTTGTATCAATGAAAAGTTTAAGTTTATAGAATTGCATGAACAGTGAATAAGTGACATGCTGCTTGAGAGTGTCACTGTGGGATTGTGGTATAATTTTGTAACTGCAGACACTCTTGACTTACAGATTTCTTCGCTTTTAATTTCTGCATGAAATGGTGGTACATAAATTGTGTGAACAGAACTAAAAATTGTATACTTCCACCACCTCATAGTGGATATATAAATTATTGGAAAGGCTGGTCTTGATGGCATCATTATGTCTTTGAGTGCATTCTCCAGTGTGCTGAAACTTGCTAGCATTCTCATAAGTAAAAAATTGTGTTTCAGACAGCTTTAAATGTTACAGGTGAACATATCTCCCTCCTTACATTCATCTTCACCTTTAGATCTGGCTGTGAAGGGTCCAATGGTGAGAGATCTGCTCAACATGGCTGGCTATCACATACCAAACAAGTTGCTCGTTGCTCAACAAGAGGAAATACTGAGGACGTTTGGTTTAAAGGACAAGAGGATACCATTGTGTTTTGACAAGCGCCTTTACACCACAGTCTTATCCAAGGAGGAGCGAAGTAAACATTCCTACTATCAGCAGAACTGCTCCAGAGAAGAGGTAATGTCACACGTGCTCTTCATATAGAGCTTGGCATTTTAGTCCATGTTTGACACTTCTATGCAAGTTTGATAGTGGAAGTTAATGTCCTGTCCAGTGAATTAATGAAAATTTCTGTTGTATTTAATTTCTAATGTAGTTCATTATTCAGTAAAGTGGCATTAATTTGTTTTATGTAATTCTGAATATGGTTAAATCCAAAGTTAGGGTCAAACCCCTTGTGACTGAGCTGTATTTGAATATATAATGAAGTCCAAAATGCATGATTTCAGACTTCTGCTGCAATGAAAGTGAGATCTTTGCTCTTCTGGAATACTTTGCTGCTTAAAATCCTGGAAGATCACAGACCTCAATGTCCAGAATATATGTTGTGCACATGAAGTGGCACTGGGAGAATAATTGTATCATAAAATGTACAAAGTGCAAAAACTTAAAAATTTTGTAACAGTATGAACATTTAAGGGAGAAAACCTGTAAAGATTTAAGTGTTCGGACGTGGAACACTGTGTCATTTGACGAGTAATTCCAGACATTTCAGAGGATCATAGTGCCTTCATTTTCAGAGTCAGGAAGTCATTGGACTTTTTGATTTTAAGATGCAGGCACTGTGTATGAAAGTGAGCGTACATTATTGAGATCAATGAGGGACTTTTCCACACTTGTTTCAGTTTGCCATTTGTGACAGAATCACATTTCATGTTTGATGTAATGGTTGTATTGGTGTCAGGAGTGCTGAATCTCAAATATTTGGTGTTGATCCTTCTCTATATTGTTTTCCCTTCTCTGTCTCCAGTATCTTGAAGACATTCTGAAAGATCTAACTCCAGATGATGTGCGGCATCTCATACAATGGGAAGATGAATTAACTCAGGCTGGAAGGTAAATGTTATTTGTAGCTGTCAAGCATTGATTCCAAGTCTGTGTGGCAAATCACTTCTTGTGAAGATGATAGCTGGTCAAGAAATTCCTTTGACTTTTATGAAACTGAGGGTCCATTACGGTGTTTACAAAAATCCATCACTGTGTCTTGTCTTGAACCTGTGTAAGCTATTTGTAATTAACCCTTTTATGCCAGAATTAAATGTCCTGGGGACACTGAAAAAGATGAGAATTTAAATGGCCACCAGTACAGACAGTCCCTGGATTTTGCAGCATTCATGTTCTGGAAGATGTGGTGCAAGTTGGACTTTGCATAAGTCAGAAGTGAGTGTACATGTGGTCAGCTACACATTTATGTACAAGTACATTTGAAATCCAAACTCCAACACACTGGAACCTGAGTGGTTGCAGCATGACCACCCTACCTCCCGTATTATCACCAAGCAGTATTCTTCTGCCATGTTTGTCGCATTGCACACATTCTAAAAATGCTGTTATTAAAATTTTTTACTTTTTTAAAATTGCGTAACTTGAAACTGTAAGTGGGGTGTGTCTGTACTGTGCATGTTAATGGTGAAGACTTAGCCAACTTTGGCATTTTAAAACCCATGCTTCTGCATGTCGAATGGTCAACAGGTGCAAAAGGGTTAATGAAGGATGAGAGTGATTGTGGAGCTGGGATAGCATAGTTGGTATAGTGACTGGGCCACAGACTAGACATTCTGAAGTTCAAATCGTGGTAGCCATCAGAGATTTTTCTTGTTCCTAAATGTCCAGATCAGTTGGGTGATTCACCCAGCCTTATTGTCACTGGGTACATTAAAGCTCTTTCCCCGGGGTTCAAGCGGCCGAGGCATGAGGCTCACCTTTTCATCTGCATCAAGTACTGAGGTGAAGAATTAAGTAGAGCATTACCTCCACTCCTGTATTCCTTTACTGCATGTACTGGTAAAGCTCTGCTCTTTAAGAGAAAGTATAATCACCCATAGTGAGTAACTTAATAATTTTTCTCTCTCTCTTGAACAACTTTGCATTTTAGATATCAATCTAAGCAGCTGAAGTATTTTGAATTTGAACTCAGCAAGAAGTAAAGCAATAAACATAAAATTAAAATCACTGTAAATTTTGTCATGTGATGGATCTGCATGTTCTGCAAATCACCTGAATTAGCTCACAGGCTGCGCACCTGTAGCCTGTACCCTAGACAAAGTAGATGGAACTGAATTAATTCAGTCACTTGGAAGGAACATATGGAAGAAATTTTCTAGAGGGTTTTGCTGGAGTCTGCACTGGAAGGTAGGAGAAGAAGTGTGGACCATACGCCAGATACAGGGATAATGCACTTGTGCACATGCATGCTTGACTTACACGTGTGCTTGTGTGTGCACTCAGAATAATAATTTCAGTGCTGTGCTATGGTTGGTGTGTTAGGTACTGGATAGTTTACAGACATAGATGAAAGATGAAATCCAAATATTTTGTTCACAGTTAACATCCTTGGGTGAGGAGATGGCCACAAATTGAGAGAACACTGGTTTGTATCACACCTGTTTCACATATATTCACCTTACCAAATTTTTCCTTTTAAGACAATGTTTCTCTTCGTCTTCTCTGTAGACTTCCATACTTAATTATTTGGGTAATAATAATTTATTTGCTGTTGTTACATTGAGCCTCTGGCATGTTTTGCAGTATTAAGCACATTTACCTTCTGACCAATGTCTTCACTTCCTAGTTTCTGCAAATTTATTTTCATTGATCTGATGTTCTTTCTTTCTTTCTTTCTTTCTTCATTGTCTTCTTCATGTTTGTTTGTGAGAGCCCAAACACATTTTTATGTCACACCTTTGATGAAAGCCTTTGATTTCCACACAGTAAAATGTTGTACAGCTGTAGTTTTTTTGCAGTGTTAAGGGTCTTTGTGGTCAGCTACACATACGGTAGATGAAGCAGTTTTGAAATGTACGGGTGATTCAGTGGGTGGTTGTTTCTGTAGATACAATGAGAACAGAGAGCTCTGGCACTGGGTTTCTTGTTCTGTACATATTGAAGGGTAGGTATTTGTTGCAGACATGTCTGTAGTCCAGTACTTGTTTGGAACATAGTTTATAGTAAAAGCTATGATTTTCTAGAAGTGGAATGTCTGTCTGTCGTGCTGAGATCCATTGGACTGTTTACAGTTTGACACCTTTGTGAATCCCTTTAGTCAACACTTGTCTGACTGATGAATCAGTCGTGGTGATCTACAACATTGGCAGATCTCCATACTTTAAAGCTGTATCCTCAGTGGTGTCACATGAAATTTGTGGTATACAATCTAGAAGTGGACACATGATGTGCATGGCTTTGTTGCATTTTGGTTGCTGCAACCTTAGTGTAGCACAATTGAAGTGAACTATGTGCTCAGTTCACAGATGTATCAGGATGTGTATTAAGAATGATGGTATATTGAATGTCTACTGTAAATTCTGCAATAAAAACTTTCTGTAAGTACATATTAGTATATTCATATTTTTTTAAAACTACTGACATAATAATGAATCTGTAACCCTTGAAAATTGGATGTATGTTTCTTGACTGGGAATGGCCCCAGGAAAAAGCTCATGAAGTTAAGTCATAGTCAAGAATCACTGTATCTGTATATAGACATTGTATATTATTTCTTCCCATTCTTGTTCTCAGCATGTGCTTTGTTTAAATTGATTCAGTCAGTGGATTCAGTCCTCATATATATCTTTTCTTTTATATGGCTCTCAAAACCAGTGAATTAAATTGTTTCATGTTTATGTCAATAAATGTCCAACAAAATGCAACTATACACAGTGTATTTTATCTGTAAACTGCTCTACATGTTTCGGGTGGTTTCCCCACCCATCATCAGGAGCACAAATAACTGTATCTACAGCATCTGGTACTAGTCAACCGTTGTTGCTGCCTGTTGCTGTCCATGATAGCAACAGGTAGCAACAACAGTTGATTAGTGCCGGATGCTGTAGATACAGTTATTTGTGCTCCTGATGGTGGGTGGAGGAACCACCCAAAACAATTAAAGCAGTTTACAGATAAAATAAACAGTGTATAGTTACATCTTGTTGGACATTTATTGACATAGAATTGTGATGCACTGTGCCATGCACGTAAAATTGTTTGATATTTCCTTGCACAATAACTTAAAGATCACAGTCTCAGAGCAAATAAGGTAGTGCCTTCAAGAAGTTTTTTTATTTTTCTTGACAAGGGAAACAGTTACTTTGGACTGTATGTTTTTCACACTATTTTGAATTTGTTTGGAAGCTATTCTTTCTTTACTTTTCTTTCTTTCTCAGCATGGTTTATAGGAAGTTGCTGCTTTTAGTATGTTCTGTTGCATAGTAGGATTAAAGTTTCTTATAATTTCACCTCTTTTTCCCAGCTACTACCTGCCACCCTGTCTTTCCACCTCCTAGGAGAACTTCACCATTAAGTAACAAATTTAAGTACCGACTGACCAGCAGTATGTTGGTTTGATCACCAGTGAGGCTCTGTGTAAGTATGGTTTCTCAAAGTATGCAATGTAAGAGGGCAAGGGGCTACAGAGAAGCAAACGAACCAGACTTTTCTCTGTCACTGATTATGAAATGGCTGTACACTTAACAGAAGTCTCTTAGAGTGCTGTCACTATTCATGAAGATTTGGAGTTGTTTGACACAGTTATAAGATTGCTTGTAGTATTTTGCATCTCATATTGGTACCAATATTTGAAGTATAATTGTTGTGTATGTAATTTTGTATGTTTAGATTCTTGAAGATCTTCCCAACAACCACCACACACGTGTATCATGAGTTCTTTGAATCCCCACGGTACTACAATATGATATTTGATGCTTGGGAGACAAAGTACAGTGAAAATCGTCAAGAAGGTATGGACTTATTTCACATATTCTGTGTATTGTCAGTTATTCAGAATTGTAATATATACCACCAATTAGTTTATTTCCAAACTATTTAGCCAGTCAGGAAATCATGCTCTGAGGCTGTTGTTTACTGAATTTTTTAAATATTGTGTTGTTCTTCATTACTTGTACCTCCTGCATCAGTTTTTGTTTCTCATTCTGTGTTGTTTATTCAGAGTTAATATTGGTAATAAAAGAAGAAATATAGCCCGTCAATGCACAGCTTTGCTGTAGCAATTATAAATGGCAGCTACATATATCAAGTACAGAGTAATCATGCTGTATATCAGAAGTATGAAAGGAAATTATATACCTGTAGTTCACATATCGTTACAAATGATAAGTGGACAAGATCTCAGCCTTACATATGAAGGTATGTATGGTTGTTACACAGTACCTTTTATGTTGTAAATAATATTTTGTGTGTGACTGTCATCTGTACCTTTAAGGTCAAGATCTTGTCCACTAATAATTTGTAACTATATGTAAACTACAGGTATATAATTTCCTTAAATACTTCTGATATATACAGCCTGTTGATGGCTGCTTTGTAGCTGAAATATGTAGTTGCCATTTATAATTGCTACAGTAAAATTGTGCATTGATGCACCATATTTCTTCTTGTACTATGTATTCTAGAGGCACAATGGGGATACCATGCCTTAAAATAATTTTTGTAATTCATGTCCTGCTTCTTCAGTGAAAAGTTTACAGTTTTGTAGAAAGTAGGAAGTGTATTTTGGCAATATTTATTGTGTGGATGGGAGTCTGCCCATATTGCCATGACAAAGTACTCTGAAAGTACAAATTTTATGTACCATTCTGTATTACCTTTCAATATTTTATAATTTTTCCATTTGTGGATTTGAACTTAATGCAGTGTTCAGGGCAAAGATATCAGCATTCACAGTGGTGGTAGCAATGTGAATTGAAATATTCTTCTTCTCACTCTGCTTTTTATTGGTTCACCAGGTATTGCACTGTTGGAATCTCTGTGCTTACAGAGGACACACTTAGAGGTACCAGTTCCAGGAGGTCTAACCAAGGTAGGCTTTGGTAGATAATCTTTCTTCATTAGTGAGGTACTTTTTTACCTTCTTTTACTATGACATGTGAAGAACTATAATATGTTATTTGTGCTGTTGACAGTTTATAAGATTACACAATTAGTGAATTGCAAAATTATTCATTCTGAACAATACAGTTTACTGTTGTCACTGACAGTGAAGAAACCTGATGTTTGATTTAATAATGTGACAGGAATATGCATATTAATTGGAACATCATTTTCATTTAAGATGCTTATATCTTATAACATGCTTAGTTTTGGGCTAAATAGTATGTGTTGACAGTACGTCAGGCAGCCATATTTCGTACATGCGTTTATCCCATCACCACAGTAATTGCATTTAGTATAACAAAGCAGTGCATCTGTGTCATGACCATATTTTACGCTGTATTACATTATTGCTGTTCCTTCTAATGTTAGGTCACATACCACAGTCAAGTATTTAGCACACCTGCTTTGTAGTTGGAAGGTCCTGGGTCCACAGTTCAGAAATTTATCTTACCTTCAGACAAGCTTCTCGTTGTCCAGTTAAGAGAAGTTTGTGTCGTTTGTTATTTGCCTTCATGTCCCAACTGTTCAAACCTTGTGATCTTTAAGTTTGTTGTGGCCAATTTGCTTCGACTTTGGGAACAGATGACAATTTTGCAGTTTCGGATTAGTCCTGTGTGTGGGATGTTGCACTTGTGTATTTACAAAATTACAGGCCATGCTGACTTATTTTCTGACGGACCCATGTATTGGTTTTAATTCTGGTCAAGTTTTATTATTTAAATGGGATTTCCATCTTAACCTATAAATGTGGATTGTTATTGTCATTGAGGAATAGTAAACCCACTGTTTTGTCTGAGTCACCAAGATGAGGTTCTCTTAATTTCTGGCTGCTGAGGAACTCCACTTTCTCATAATCACATGCATAGAACCACCCAACAAAACATGCCAGATTGTCACTACATCTTGTATAGAACTTGATGCTCATAACATTTATAGTTTTCAAGCTGTTACAGCTTAAAATCATTACTTTATTGGGTGTAGTTCATATAATTGTCAAGTTGATATGTTTTTGCATCGTACATCTTTTGTTGAACATCGGTTCAGTATCTGAAACAGAATGCTACATAGTCTGTCTCTGTCATTTGCTTTACTTAAGGACAAAGTGTTTGGTCTATTGCGGAAAATTTACAGCCAGTATAAGAAGGCGGAAAAGAGTAAGTTCTGAATGTTACAATAGGCAATTATAAATGATATTGTAGGCTGTGATAGTCTAGGTACGTACCTTTGTTACGGTAAAGTATTGTGTAGAGTGTTGTCCACTATATAGGATGTTGGCAAACTGAAAGAGTGTGGTGTTCGAATTAGCAAGAAAAGTAATATTAGTCCAATAATAGAATAATTGTAAATGTTTGTGTAGTTACATGTGAAAACATGATAATCCAGGGAAACAATGATTACTGTCTTGTATCCATGGGTGGTCTGTAGGTAGAAATAATAGTCTAGACAGTCCCACGTTTCTGATATAGCATAGTTACAAAGTTTTAAATGTTGTGTTTGGTGCTTGCAGTTCTGCATTATTAGGTTCTGTGCCTAGGGTATCTTCTTCAGATTTGAGATTCATAAATGTTCCTTTGCATGCAGTATCAGGACCTGTTATGTGTGTCAACTTCACTTGGTACACTTATCCCTTACTTATCACGGATTTGTACTTTGTGGTTTCGCAAGTTTGCAGGGTTGCGCCAAGAATAAACGTATGTCCCTCAAACCCTTCAATGAATAGGAGCATCAGAATTGTTTGACAACTTTAACAGGTCCTTGAGTTACACCACATGATGTTCAAGGGTTGAAGAAGAATAAGAAATGGCTCCCATCACAATGTGTCTGCCAAGAAAATAAAAACACTAAATAATACCAAAACATACTTTTTTTGGCGTGGGGTCAATTGTTCCCTGTTTTTCGTTTTTTTGCAGTGGGTCTTTTAGCCTAACCCCTACAAAAGAAAGGGTTGAGTGTACCAACATGAAACACAGGACATCTTGTTGACATATCCTCTACCTGTGTGAATCATCTTCATTTTAATCCAATTACATATGTATATACTTTCTCATTATATTTTGAATATTATGAGTTCATTCTGCATTTCCATTAGTACTTCATAGCTATCTGTGAGTGTAGAATCACTGTCTTTTAAAATACCGATTGCAGACTTACAGATGCATGTAGCATACTGACCGTCCTGCTTAGACACCACTGGACTGACGGACGTAATATTACTGAGCAAGTGAGAATGATGATGAGAGAGATGGATAGATGTACTGATTGTGGTGTGTAACAGAAATGATATGATATATTTGTTAACTGCAACTGGGTAGCCACCCGGTGGCAGCAGTACAGTACACATTTACACACAAACAATACACAGAAGACACAAAACAAACAATACATAGAACAACACAAAAATTTTGGAAGAGTGCTGGCCGTGCCCCATCTTGGCAGGTTTTACCCTGGCATTTGCCTTACAACTGAGGAAAAAGCACGGAAAACCCTCAGTCAGGGTAGCTGAAGAGTGCCAGCTGGCACGATGAAGATACATAAACATACAATAAGAATACATAGACATAACAATAAAAATACATAAATTACAGTGTTAAACAGGAATAGACAGGTGATTTTAGATGCAAATACTAAAATCAGTGTATAGTGTTGTTTATGTGTACTAATACAATGAAAAATTCAGTCAGAAGTCTCTTTATTTTTTATGTGAACTAATGCCTAATGTCCATAAAATCTTGTCATTGCATTGTGAATTTTTTAGTACTTGTGCAGGTTTAGTTTACTAGTGGGAAGATGTTATGGTGACCTTGGTGTTAACATGTCATCATTAGCATCTCACTTTCCGTATAATAGGCAGCAAGTTAGGGTCTCCACGAAGATCAGTCTTGGGCATCCCTTTAGACCGTTTAGTGGAACAGTTGGAATGACATTCTTGAACAGGACATTCATTTCAAAGAATGTACTTTCTCAGGTTGCATCTGTCACATGCCGCATTCTACAAAATGTTCATTGCGCATCATTCCAATTACACAAGACGAAATCATTCCATTTACAATCTACACACAAAATTCATTCATACATATACCAGCCTGAAGTGATTTGTTTTCATAACAGAACTTCCGATTCCATTTCATATATTGCAGGTGTTATCTGCAACTGGACTTCCTTGGAGCAGATTTAGTGTTTTGTGGATTATGTCTTTGTTGTCTTTACAAAGAAGTGAATTATCATATTACAGTAGATTTGCATAGTGTGTAGCAGTATGCAAGTAGTGATACAAAACTTGAATTATGAGTTGTTTTGTACGCTTAGTCTGTAGTATGATTGAGACTTTAACTAATAATAAAGATCTACTGTTTTGTTTTGTGTGTGTGTATATACACACACACATACACACACACAACATGTCTATGACCGTATATATATATATATGGTCATAGACATAGAATTTCATGGTTTTGTGTAATCATATTTTGCTGATGAAATGAGGTCTATGAGTGATGGGAGCATATGACAGTGGCTATAGACTAAACCACTGAGTTTTCATATCCACCCGTTTTGCATAAATATACACTTATGGAGCAGAAACAAATTTGATCAGAAGTAGTGTCCATTGTATGAAATTCCTGTAATGTTAAAATCAGAAAAAAAATGTAGTTTTAAAAAAAATTGAGTCCTCTTACATAGCACATTAAGGCACCACAGATGGTTAAGATTGCTTATTCTTACTGCATGTACAGTTTTAGGTATGTTCACAAAGTTGTAAAATGTGACTACTGGCTTTGTCATGTGTATCCATCCGTTCATCCATCTCAGCTTCCACGGGATGAGTTTTCATAAAGTTTATTTTGGGCATTGGCATTAAAATCTGTCAGGAAGATTTATGTTTGGTTATGATTAGAGACAATTATGTGCCATTTTATGTGAAAACCACAGTACTTTATCACGCATACTTTTTGATACTCTCACACTCGATTTTTCTTGGACTGAGGAATGTTTCAGTTAAAGAGTTGTGTAAAAAATTAAACCACCCATTTCATATTATATGCATTTTTCGTGGAAAGTCATGCCGTTCATTAGATCATTGCAAAAAAAAATGGCAGAGCCAGACAGGCTATAGGTAATTAACATAATATGGCACAAGATTTGGTGAGCAAGTGTTGCCATAAGAAAGTGACAGAGCATCTGTTGGTAACGGTGACATATGTAGCTCAAGTATGAAAAATAGAACTCACTGTTGTGTTTCCATGGCAACACTTCAAATATCCCTCTCTCTTTTCACCGCGGAACTTGCTGTGGCACGGTGGCTCAACTGATATGTGTGTTAAGGGGAACACTGTGTTTTCTGGAAAAGAGAAGGATCTGCCAGAACCTCAGAAAGCTGAATGGTTGCTTGAAGAGGGTGACATAGTCCCTCAAACAGTTGGGACAGTACACACACCAAGTGAATAAATCAGCATGCAAAGATCCGAATATGCCAGTGTTACATTATACATTCATTTCCCACATTGTTGCTGTTCTTGCCCTTTGTACTGCTGTTGCTGCTGATACTACTACTGCTACTACTACTACTACCAATGCCATCACCACCACCACCACTACTATGCATGCCATAAATTATAAGCCACTCTTAGTTACCCATGATTCCAAAGAATATGGCAGCCCATGACTAGAATCTACATTTTTCAGTCCTCTGCCAGCCAGTCGAACAGTTTGCCAACAAGCCCAAGCCCTCCACCAGTACACGAAGAAAGAAGTGAAGCACAACGTCTTGTTGAAAGGTAAGTGGATGAGTAGTGTGTGTGTATTCATGTGTGCCCATGCACAGATGTATGTAGTTCATGTAACATGTGCACATTTGTGCATCTGTGTCCTCTTGTTTGTTTGTGTGAATGAACTGGTATATCATCTCATCACTGTGATAAGAAATTGTGTTTGTCCAGAAACATGATTTATTCTGTTGGTAATTTAATATAATATATAATCTTGGTGTGTTTAATGAAATAGTAGATGTAGTAACAGTAATGAGTGAGATTCAAAGATTACCATAGTCCATTCACTGATGAGATACCATTTGACCATTGAGCACACTGTAGCTGCAAGGTCATATTACACCTGTTATCCTTGTATGCAGGCAGTGGCCATTCTTTGCCAGACCCATAGCCATCATTTAGTTCAGTCTTAGAGTACATAGCATTTTGCATGTCGGTGTATTACTTGCTTGCAGAGCATTTTTACAGTTTTTATGTGACATATACAAGCCAGGATAACTTATCACATCAGAACAACTCTGGCACTTGTGTTCGGCCTCTTATTCAAAATATTTTGGTTCTTTTCCCCAACAAGGTTTCCCTTTGTCAGTATCATTCCACCCACATTAGAAGCATTATGACAATGGTGTATTATTTTAAGAAATGTGGTTGTTTCTTTGTACATTGCCCACCGGAGTAGGTTTTCACTGTGTCCCCTATTCCATCTGAAGCTGGAAACAGATCCATTCTCTGAAATGGTTGGCTTCTTTTAGCCTGATACAATGGACAATGTCCAAAAAAAACAGTCACGTTTGTTACTCCTTATTCATATTCTTTTGTGCACCACTAATTGCTAAAGACGGTAGTTTAGACATCACTAAATAAATTACCAGAGAAAGAAAATCTGTCAGAAGTAAAGGTTACAACTCATATCAAATGCATATCAATGTCTCTGAAATGCATGGAACTTCATTTTGGTGTCAAGTATATATTTTCATAGTATTGTTCTTTAGCAAAGTAAGAACATTACGTGTACACCTTTATACGTAATTTCTGTTCCTTTTTTCCATGCTTTTTTCTTTGTTCGTTCACCTATTCTTTTTCCCCGGTGTTTGATATTTCTTAATTTTTCTGTGTTGTTTGTGCTTCTTTTCCTGTGTGTTGATGAAGGCAAGAGTATTACACCCTTAACAGGAGTAGCTCATTCGAACCTTATTTCAGAGTTTAATAATTTGAACCAGCCACTAATTATTATCTTAGTGGTGTCTCCACATATCGGTACATGTTTGCAAAATTTAACTGACTCTGTGTTGCAGGAGGTATGTAAGGTATAATGATTTGTTGTGATTATTATGACGTGTGAATTGACAGGAATGTCACATTTTGGCTTATTTGAATGCACCGTGTTTACCATTTCCATTTTCTACAAACCGAAATGAACAACATTTTCTGTAGTGTGTTTGATGTGTAATGGTTACATTTCAGTTATGTACATGCTATTTTGTTACTGTGTACTGTATCTTCCAACAGAAAGGTTCTGAGTTTGTCTTCAGTGGCTCTGTATCGAGCCGCTCGACCTCGCAGCGGGAAGTTTGGTGTTGTACTGAAACCCTTCCCGCGTTCTGCATACCTGACAAGGAAAACAAAGCCTTTCAGTTCATCAGTCAAAACATCAAACTGTACCTCAACAAATAGTGCTAGTGAAGTTGAATCATCTTCGCACCATGCATTTGAAGACCATCCTGTGACAGAAGTAGCCTCATATTGACAATAGCCTTAGGAAATAGGTGAGTGGTATGAAAACTGATGCCATCCACACATTTGATAGTTTTGAAAACTGGAATGTATTGGGCATAATTTTTGACAGAAATCATAAATCCTTGTAACATTCCCCAAGTATTTTTTAATAATATGTTTTTAGATGCTGTCATGAATTTGGCTTAGCATATGTAAAATTCTAAACAAATGGATATACATTATTTGTGATCCAACTGATATAGCTTAAAAATCTTTTACTGATTATTGCATTGCTCTGTTTTGCTGTGTATACTGTTCTACAAGGGAATGTGCTCCGTGTTTATTGACTGTTCTAATAATTAAGAAGTCTGAAGTGTAGAGCTGTTGTGCATTGTGCAAATATATCATTTGCCTTCCAGTAACTGAGATATGCTGTAATTAAAGCATGTGGCATTTTATGTCATGGCCTAGGTCCTTGACAGTTTCATCATTTCATGAATTGCAAGAATCTCCATAGGCCTGTTCATTGGCATTGTTTTCAACCCCCTCTCCCCTGTCCTTTATTTGTGGTACTAAAAGTAATTGTGGAATCAGTTGAAATAATGGGAAATTTGAGGTTTTCACAGCATTGGTGTTGCTGAAGACTCAAATATTCTGGGATGTAACTCTGTGTAATACCCAATGTTTTGAAGGATTGTACTACATTCATGTTCAGGGCCAAGCATTGTGGTGTTATTGGAATGCTTGACTCCGAAGATGAAGACACTACAATCCTTCGAAGCACTGGAAACGACACACCCATCAACACAGTGACACATCCCAGAAGACTAAAATTTCCAGTTGATACAACTTTTGCAGCCAGTTGATGTTTTGCTGGGCTGCATAGGTAGTTAGGGCTACAAAGGCATCATCTGCAATACATAAAATGCTGTTGTTCTTGTGAACCATTTGTACCAAACAAAAATCAGAAATGCTTCCATTACTTAAGTCTCAGTTGAATGTTTATACATTTGCTCAGTAATACCAGAATTAAAGTACATTTTCTTGTTATATTGTTTGTAGAGTTGTGTTTAATTGAAATGTGCAGTAAACTTTTCCAGCTTTATAGGTTGCAGATTAAATCTGCTGTATATTTGTGGGCATGTTTGCTTCAGAAGGTATGTTGTTGGAAGGAAGTGTGCATGGTCATCCCCTAAATTCAAGGGGTTTGTTAGGTTTTTGAGATGAACTTTGAATTTTGATGCTTGTTTAAGTCTGAAATGAACAGAATGCTTGCATTTAGTATTGTAACTGTTGCCCATGACTTACTGTATTTTCATTTACGTTCAACTATGTATCTCTTTATTTTGCAAGTACTGTTTGTTACAAGGTTAATTGTTGCATAAGTGATCATTTGGCATTGTTCAAACAGCTTTCAGTGCGTGACATTATTGAAGTTGATTTTTTTCACCTACGAGGTGTAGGTCCTTTACATTCAGATTCATACTGACAGTATAATAGTGGTATGTGCATTATGTGTAGCACTTTCAGAGCCATTTCTTGAGATCAGTGTGAAACTTCAGTTACCTGACATTTTACTTCAAACAAGTATTTTTTTTCTGAGATGCAATTGAAGTTTTATTTTTTGTTCAGTATTTATTATGAGTGTATCGAAACAATTGGGGAAACCATAGTGAGGAACATTTGGATACTTGAGAAATTTGAATTTCTTGGATGTGTTGTAGTATTTCAGAAATTGGAATTTCTTGGATGTATTCTAGTCTGGAAATGGTTCAGTTCTTTTTTGTGTTGGATCATAAAGTTGTAGGTGTGGATGATACTAGATGTCAGGGAAGATCAGTTAAAGGAACACGGACTCTGTGAATTTTTATGATCAACATGTTGCCAAATATAGGTATGAGCATCAGGCAGCAACTGTAGATTAAAAGTATTTTGTATTGTCTTAAACTCTCTTCTTGAATTCAAAGACATTTAATTGTTAGAAATAAAGATGCTAGTATGAAGAGTTGAATTTAGAATTTTTTTGTCAGAACTGGACAAATCATCCAGTTTTTATTATTTTTGTAATTTTAAGAAATACCCTTTTTCATAACCAGTGTTCTGAGTTACTCTATATGTATTAGTTTAATGTGTAGTAGATGTGTCAGTTTTCTTTCTTGGTGTGTTTGTGTATGCAGATTAATTTTAAATTATCCATGGTTGTCATTGTAATACATATCTGCATTTCTTGTCTTAAAAGTTTTCCTTTATATGACTTTTGTACCTTGCTACCAGATTGAGGATTTATCAGGCCCTGAATTAATTAATTAATACTGCCATTTTCTAATGGTATGAGTTTTTTTTTTGTTTCATAAGCAAAAGTAAAGCAATAAACTGATAATTTGTAATATGAAACTTGTTTTTAAGTGTTTCGTCCATTGATCAGATTATGTGATTTGAGAATAGTAAGATGTCGTGATGCAATTATAATTATTTGAAGTATTTCAATTCTTAATGTTTGGGCAGCTGGAGTTGGTCTTGTAAACAAAGGAAACTTGGCACATTAGCTTTTATTTTTTAAATGGAAATGGCATGTATGACTGAAACCAACATGTCACCACAGAGCATTAGATCTCACATCTGTTAAAAAAATATAGTATCCTTGTGCCCTCACCTTGTTGAAGAGTTCTGTGTTCAGAATGTGTTTTCATTTATTTGTTTGCAACCATTTTGTGAGTATAAGTGTCCATATTGTTAGCACCCTTTAAACCAAAACTCATGTCAATAATACTTAGCAGTTTATTTCCTCCCTCAAAAGAAAACACCGTGTATCTTGAATGAAGTGCGGATTATTAATAATGTTTAGGTGAACAGTTTGTTCTGAGGACCAAGGATGAAGTGTGGTGTAAGTGCCTGGTTGTGAAATTTGAGGTTTTCATCGCTGTCGGTATCTTCTACCCTGACGGTGGGGGGGCAGCAGTCCCCCCCCAAAGTGTTTTTAGTTATCTACCAAATGAAATGGTGTTATATTTCAGAAGGTTGCAGTTTGAATGCCATGTTATTGTATTTACCTGAATACAAGATGAAGTCACCCACAGTGGTTAACCCTTAGCGTACCGAATTAAATCCCATCTGTAAATCCCAGCTCACCGAATTATTCTGCGGGGGTATTTAAATTTTGCGCATGCTTTTGGAAAAACTTGAATTTTTCGAGAACTAAGCGAGATAAATTTGTGAAACAAAAAGCAATTTGTGGGGAAAGAATCAGACAT
>Ga0123355_10006744_pt1 | contig 17089 bp, 9 predicted proteins | sample TergutEmb28metaG_3_FD_89872 | JGI IMG/M metagenome (GOLD analysis project Ga0123355, IMG submission 89872) | Embiratermes neotenicus P1 segment gut microbial communities from Petit-Saut dam, French Guiana - Emb289 P1 | ecosystem: Host-associated > Arthropoda: Insects > Digestive system > Gut ...
CTACCATGAATGGGAAAAAAAAAAAAAAAATAAGAGATGAGAAAAGTGGGTGGAAAAAAGAAGGGGGGAATGAGGAAAAAAAAAAAAGGAGACGGGCGGGGGGGGGGGGGGGGGGGGGGGGGTTGAACCCCCCAAACCCCCCCACGGTACGCCATTGTCTGCCCAAGTGTGTCTACTCGAATATTTATCAATAAATTAATTATTAAAGCACCCTAAAACACAATTATACACGCATTGAATAACGACCAGATACATGTTTCGGCCCGACGTGACCAAAATGAGGCTACATACATATAAAACTAACAAGAATGTAAGAATTTGGCTTGTCGTAACACAATAAATAAATAAATATATATAGCTGTGTTTGATGGCGGTTTACAAATTAATAAATCGTCTGAACATACAGCGGTGTCTTCTGTCAGGTTAAAAGGAAATACTTCTAAAGCTAATGCTAAATTGAGGTGACGGAACAAAATCCAACAATTACGTTAACCGACACTTAAACGTTTGATTTAAGGGTTTGAACTACAATTTTGCATATTTCCATCACAAAATCTGTAAGTTGGCCCTATTTTCGACACACTAAGCCCTTCTTTTGAGTAAACGTCATGCAAATTATTGCCATTTGTCATGATGATGTTCTGCCGATACCCTGTGACAATTTATTCTTCTCCTTTGTTTGTTACACACCAACTTTATCTCAACCTTCTTCATTCAGCCGTCCTAAAATACCAGGTAAAGCCATTTTTTAAATTAAATGCGATCATTGAGGGGGGGGGGGGAAGCGGACGCGGTCTTGGGAATAGCATTGATTGATCGGAATGATGGCCAGTTTTTGTTTGATGTCAAGCCTCGTCCGCTGCTACCAAACAATCCGAGCTGCTGCTTCACCTGACACGTGGCAAATCAATTATGAATCTGATGTTAGTGCTGCCCAAAGAGGCAGGCCAGAGGTTCAGTTTTCTGCTTTTATCTACAGTTTTGCATTTAACGTTCCAAAGTTCCGTAATGAAATGCACGATTTCTGCATTTCCACACTCTGACAGTTTTGTAATCTACATCGGGCCATGAAATCAGAGCTTCTTATGAGCCTTGTTATCTAGAAACTCTAAACTTTACTGTCACACAGAATTACAGCCCAAAAGGGCTTTTATCCGCGTTATATTCGTAAATTTTGACTTATAGTACTTAATACGTACCGCTGAGTTAGCCCTGTAATGAACCATACTCCGCGTGCCTAGCTCCAGTGATTCATCACCTATATATTATCAAACTGAAACTATAGAATATTTTCGCACGATCGCCTTTTTGCTGTATTAAAAGGGTTGGGTTGTCTCTGCACACCAGGAAGGCAAATGGGGTGGGGGTGGGGGGTAGCAAAAGATATACGCACTCATTCTTAAATTCGATACTATGTGGAGGTGAGTGGTCAGCTTTACGTCCCTGCCGTTTTATACCCAGGGAGAATAGGCCAGTAAGCCAGCATGTATTTTGGACAAAAAAATTAGTCCCAGCCGGGAATCCCACCAAATTCGCCGGTCGTCCATCTGTTACCCTCATCACTATGTGTAATGGGCTGTCCTTCATCCCACAGTACAAGTTTATTTCAGGGTTCTATTATTGTACATCGCTTTGGGATCCTACAGACAGTTCTCTCCCTCCAAAAATCTTGACAATGCCCGCCCACTCGCAATGCTATTGTTGACGTCGAAGAACTGATTTCCAATGTTGTCGTTTATATTCAATGGCATAATGCCCGTAAGAAGTTTGGCGAAAATCGGTCAAATTTTTCGGAAGCCGAAAATGTAAACCTACCTTCTAAGTGGGTTTGAAACTTTACAAGAATATTCATAAACCCTCTGTACCTGTTCTCACGCGTACAGCGGGCAGAGAGTCGCTGAACACAACATAATAAAATTTAAATTTGGAGAATTTGTCTAAAACTTTCAGAGCCATTTCAATTTTCGTTTACATAGAATCATTTTTAAGACAAACTTACGTTAATGTTTATTTGTTGAAATTTGCGTCTGCTGGAATATTTGACTGTCTATGTTCAGAAGTCAGTTTGGACGTAGCAGGAAAACGTACTACCTCCATCTTGGAGGTGACCAGATCGTTGAAGTGACTGCGAGCAGGAAGTGAGTGGGTTGTGTACCAACACTGCAACGATCGTGGCTGATCTGAACCACGGAAATGGTAGATGCCTTGTTCTGAACCAACAGCAAGGGTCACAAACGGTCTGTTCCGGCTCCCATTTCTCCCTGTTTGTCCTGCTGTCAAACTTCGAATGTTTAGTTCCCACTGGTTCAGTAACAGATCTAGCTATATTTATTTCTGTGGGATCAGTTGACCACTATCCTTTCCACCGTCTCTAATCCGCCAATTTCCTCGTCACGATCACTCCAGTATACACCTGAACCGAATTCAATCACCCTAAAACTGCAAGCACCACATTTTTTCGAAACGTCGGGATCAACTTGTGAACATACACGACGTCATAATCCAGAAGACTCCTATCTGAGCAACGTCCACCACAAGGGGAACACCTGCGTTACCAACACGTGTCTACACGCCTACGAATGCGCATTCCTGTTCTGCGCTTGCGCAGAGCGTGGTGTATTCTAGCAGCGCTCAAGGCTGGTCTGTTTCACAAGGAATAAAGATACATAAATATATATACAGTATATATATATATATATATATATATATATATATATTTCATAATAATTTCGCATGTCAAAAATGGAAACATACAAGGAGAGTTCTCTGTACCACAGCAGCAGAGTTAGACAATAATGTTAGAACAGCGCTGGTATAATAGTAATCGTAGACGAGGGCAGGCGTCAAAATATTTTGTATGTACGTATATTTGCTAACTTCTTTCCTTTAAAGTAAGAAAGTAGGATATAAAGGCGTAATACTTGCGTAAATACAATCAAATGTCTGCGTGGTAGATAAACACGATCTGCTACAATGCAAACAAACACTGTTCAGGCGCCCAGGCAGGAAGGCCAGTAAAAGCAAATGTTTCACCCAGTATGGACACTGGAAATGGACAGCGACATGGTATGGTAGCCGTAGGCACAGGTACAACTGTCTTGGTTTTCATAACATTGACCGGTTCGGTCGGACTGCAGGTCGGTCGAGCACCGGTAACGTCAAGAATCCAAGCGCCTATCCCGATAATTGAGTAACAAAAACAAAACACGTGACCCCACACTTTATTAACGGAAATGTCAAAGCTCAGAACCACGACAGCTCAGTCAGTGCAGTAACAACGTTAAAGGGTGGACCACCAAGGTACCGTCTTCCGATTTCCAGCAGGGACAAAGGATTTCATCACCTCCAAAGCGTCCAGGCCGACACTAGGATCCTTCCTGGTTCCTCTGGTACAGTGCAATGGGCGACATGGCTCTTACTGCGGCGGATTGTGAAAATGACAGCTCACTTCTAAGGCCGAGTTACATTTAGCAGTAGAATGTATTTATTTGTGTTATTTGAACCCTAAATTACACTTGTTTCTCAGAACTCAAAATGCACAGAGCACAGTCCTACTTTAACCCTTATCCTGCTAACGTGGCGAATATGATGAGCTTGTAATAATGTCAGCAGGTGGTAGATGGGATACAACTTGGTGTTTAAAGGGTTAAAAATGATAGCCGCTGATTTGCTGGCAGTACGTTCCCCTCTATTGACCTAATAGCAGTTTCCTTGCAGACAAGTGATACTTACTGGTCCCCGTCCTGAACCAGACACTTCCATATTCGACCCAAGCGTTATTTCCGTGCCATGTTGACAGTCTGTTCAAAAGTGAAGATCTAAGTCTTCTGGAGAATGCCGCCATGTACATCGTTTGACTGGTACTGGAATGCAGAAGAGTCGCTTGCATCGTTGTTGAGGATCCCTTAACAGGACGCCATTGTGTGATGGACCGACAGTATCGCAAGTTGCTTTAGGTCCTGAAGTGACGTGTAGCATAATGCAGCTTCGGCCTTCTTGTACCCTTACGTTTCCGGCAGAACGGTGCAACTCTACATCGGAAGGTGAGCATCGATCGTTACAGCATCGGGCGAGTATTCCAGACTGTTTGAATCTTCAACAACACCGCTGTGAGAACCTCAAATCTTGTTTCATTGGTGAGTGTCCGTAGATTGCGTGCCAGAAGAAGCACACTCACTTCTATTCATTCACGAGACGAAACGCAACTTGAGGCAAAGCGTGTTAATGTCTTCCTCGCACCACAGCGTGACAAGTGACGAATTGAATCGTCCTCTTTAGAAGGTTTGCTTCTGCACAAATATTCTTTATTTTTCCCTCATGTCCTTTACTCTTCTCTCAACATAATAAGTTTGACATCGACTCTATTCTCTCTTTCTCTTTTTATCCTCTCCTCTCTTCCCCCACACCACCCTTTCCGCCTATCTACTCGCAAATTCCACTTTAATTATCCGGCATTTGCCTTGCTGCGCTACATGGAGAGGGTTCTGAAAGGCCCAGCTCAGCCATGAGAGTGAGTGGGGGAATTAAAAAATCTGGCGGTGCCGAACGAATGAGGAAAAAAGCTGATCTGGGAAACTAAAATAAAGCAGTAGTCCTCCATTCTTGCAAATCCCAACTCAGGGCTGTGAAAGCCAGTTTCCGGCCCGGATGTCATTATTAATATACATTTTACTTATTTTTCATCAGCTTTATATATATATATATATATGGGGAGGCACACTGTAAAGCCTTCGATTCTTTGTATACTGTCAGTTGACCAGGCACGTTACGTGGCCTCTCTACCAGTTTGTGCGTGCAGTCGCTATTCAACCGCAGCGTCTATGCAAAAATCGAATGTTTATTGCTCGTATAGTAGCGATTTTAAAAGTCAGGAAGAGAAATGCGTGTTACTGCACATGAAGCTGCTGAAGAATGTGGATGTTTGAATAAGGTTTGACGGGACTAGAGACTGCAGGCGGTGTAATGATGTGTCCAGGGGCTGCACGTCCGACGGTCCCATTTCGATTGCCGGCAGGAGTTCCTACAAGGCGTCCAGACCGACTCTGTTGCCACTCAACCTCCTATTCTTTGCATATCCCTTACTATTTCCTCGGGGTAAATCGGCCGAGGAGTGAAGCCTTTGTCTAGTATGTAGGTTAAAAATGCTTACAGCTATACTTCCTTCCAATCATGTCTTCGTGATCTGCAGAGGAGCAATTTTACTTTGCCTGTTGTAGGTTTCTCTTAGAGAGGGTCAATGCTCAGCCATGATATCGCTTCATTAATTTATTCCAGCGGTATCAGACGTTAGTAACCTCAAATAACGCAGCTGTCGTAAATATCACAGCTGAACCAACTAGTTGTGCTGCCAGACACAGGCAGGTCTGCAACCAACCAAAGAGCCAACAAGTGTAGAAATATTCGGTCAGTCAGTGCACATCTGGCTATCCACACTGCCGGACAGTCAATCAGCCGGTCAGTAGGTTAGCCAGTCAGAAAATCGGTCATCCAGCCAGTCAGTCAGTCAGTCAGCCAGCCAGTCAGTCAGTCAGTCAGCCAGTTAGCCAGTCAGTCGGTCAGCCTGTCAGTCAGTCAGCCAGCCTGTCACTCAGCCAGCCTGTCAGTCAACCAACCATTCAGCCAGTCAGTCAGTCAGACATCCAGCCAATCAGCCAGCCAGCCATTCAGTCAGTCAGCCAGCCATTCAGTCAGTCAGTCAGCCATCCAACCAATCAGCCAGCCAGCCAGTCAGTCATTCAGGCAGTCAGCCAAACAGTCAGTCAGCCAACCAGTCAGTCTGTGGACATTCAGGCAGGACGTCACACAGGTAGGTAAGCAGACAGTATATGGGAGTAAATTCATAATTCTGAAATATTATTAACTACAAGAGTAACAAGCAAATTTCACACTAGACACCTGTTCTGTGACAAACAAGGTACCCAGGCGATTGAATCAGTAATAACGCACCTAATTTTTACGAGTATTATGCAAATCCTGTGTCCTGGCCCTGGTAAGTAAACTTGCTGTTCCAGTGACATCTCTCACATTTTATCGTAATGTGTCACAACTCGCCAGATAATATTGACACTGACACAGACCGCTTTACCTCGTGGCTATAATCAGCCTTTTCCTCATCGTGTAGAAAAACATCCACAGTTTCAGGAACGACGTTAAATAGTGACGAACGAACCAATCGGGAACAAAATAACAAGTAGAAACTCATTTAACGTTAGTATGGAATTTGAGAACGTCCAAGAGAGGTACGTCGCCCACACTTTCGAACCGAACGCACTTAAACTGTGCTAACTTCAGTGGACATATTTGACGAGTGTCCCTAATCAAGCTGTACGTCAGATGTCAGTGCGACACTGTGCACCCCTAGCACCTGATTACCGGCAGGGTATTATTCCGTAAACCACTGCGACTCGGGAGCGAGATAGACGTATGTAATCGTTGAGGTTGGTAGCACTGGTACGTATTATTCTGCTCCTCCAGTGTTTGCTATTCAATGTGCATCATTGTTGAGTGTCGGAGCGAGCGAAATCTGCAAACACGCGCTCACAGATTTAGGTACTGCTCTACAGCAACCGATAGAGGAAGTTCTGCTAATATCGCAGGGAAAACTGAAGTAATCGCACGTCAGTAAGCTGTAAATGCGTCAAAAACTCTGGAAACATTACAATGACGGCTACATTATGGCTTTTAGTTTTGTGGTTTGCTAGAGGCGAATTATCAGAGGCGTCAGGAACTACTAAGGAATTAAAAAAAGAAATAACGACGGTATACTCTAAGGAACAGCACCTGACTGCGTGGTGCGTAACATTCCCTCCTAATTTCACCGTCCCTCTGCTGTCGATGAAAATTTCTGCTGTCTGTGGAATCCGAAGATTCATTAACATGTTCATAGGATCGATATAGCAACTACATCCGTCCGTTTCTCGCCTCACACGCCACGAGCTAGATGACCTGAGTTTGATTCTGGTAGCTGCAAGTTCTTTCTCGTCACCATTAAGTCCGTGAACTTCGAAAGTCCCCCCGACTCCTGTGTAACTTGTTCAGATGGAATTCTAACCGAAAGTAAAAGTATGGAGCGTGCTGCTGGTCATGTCATCAGTACAGCGCTCCGGGTAAGCGTGCGCGTGCCGTTAATATCATTTCCTTAGGCACGCTAATAATTTGCAGGTAGGGGTAAGGGCTATGAATTGTGTAATTTGCTTGCTGCTACAAGAGATACAAAATTGGAAGTAGGCCTAAGAACGCTGGAAACTGGCTGTGAAGTCTCAGAAATTAATAGTTTTTGAGTAAAATAAGGTACAACACTTAGCTTTATATAGTGTAGTGCTTTTTTACTCAAATGATAGCTTGACTTCCATCACGTTTTCCCGGGAAAAGGCACTAAAACGTACAGTAGTAATTTCGCCGCCACCAGCCAAATAAATTAGCAAATCTACTTATGGCAAGGACTCAAGGATCTGCAGAATAATCGTTAGATTCATTCCCAATTTAAATAAAAGTTAAAAATTGTATATTCTATTCTATTAAAATAAATATTATAGTACAATAACTAACAAATCAATAGCTACAAACTTAATCAAACTCTGCCAAAATTTAGTATAAATTATTTAAATAATTAACTTGCCTGTCTCTCTCTATAAATCGAAACGCGTAAATTTGGAATGAAACCTGAGTGTAATTGCCAAACTGCTCAAATCGAAGTGAAGTAATTTTGAATACAGTCAATATGCTTTACTTGTACAAACAACAGACGGTAGAGCATCGTAGTACCGTTACAACACTCGTAGTAACAACTATACTGAATCACAATATTTCTTCTATCGTAGATATGTGACAGCCGATGATCAATTTGTTAACGAGTGAGGGCGTTTACCGGGTTGCGCTAAGCTTTATAGAGTACAGGTGACAAGTCATGCATTCTTAAAAGTATAATGATCGGATCAGGTCATTGTCGCGTTCAAGCGTAGTGAAAGAGTTATAAACTGATAGGTATTGCTGACTTTTGCGGCTGTGACTGATCGATCTCTTTCTGGATATGAAAGTAATAAAATTTCTAAGTTTCTACCTAATATGAATTCATGTGTAAATTTAACATGCACTGCAATAGTAAACTGCAATGCTGTCCGCATTATCCGGCCTAAAGAGACGAAAATTGGTTGGATAATCGAAACTGTGGTTAATGGGTCGAGTAATAAAATACGTGAGAGCAAATATCAACCGAATTCATAACTCAGTTTTATTAAATTATGAAGAAAATACAATACGTCACCAAATAAGTATCCCACGGAAGTGTTTGTAAGGCAACGAACTTTTCTATATGTGTACCTTTGTATATTAAGAAAGTAAAGCTTCACTTACGTGTTCTCATTCGTACTTCTTCATCTTTCTTTCTTTCTTTTTTTCTTTTTTCCTTCAGACCTCATTTGAAAACGAGGCAGAATATCAGCATTCAGCTTTCCCTTTCCTCTTCCAGTAACTATAGTAACATAGCTGACGCCATGTTTTCTGTCAATTTGCAGGAATTCACTGTAGCTAATAATTGCATGACTTCAAGCTTGAGTTCCGCGAAACATCTAATGCCACCTCTTTCCAATTGACATGATAATGAAACATTTTGATCACTTTTTGAGAAATTGGTGACTTCCATCAGCCAAATGAAGAATATATTTACTCGTCTACTTACTGCCACTGACGATAGTTGACTGGAGCAACTAACAATGATTTCTTACATAAAATGTGGACAGTCGTCAATCTAGACAAGTAGAAGTGGGGAATTAAAATGTGCACATCTGATAGTGATGTGAAATGCCTCTCAATCTGCTGCACGCTGAATTCATTCCCTACAATATATATATTTTTAAAACAGACGTTGAGGAAGGGCGTTATGACCAAACGGTACGCGCGATGAAAAGGAATGTCGAATAACTGAAAGAAGGATTATTGGGACTTCGCTGTATTCATGCAACTAACTCCATGGAAGACAGTTACACTGGAAAACCTAATATTACTTCAGCTAGTCACAACGGTTCGTTACAGTTCACACAAAAACTGCTGCTTGTTTCTATCACAGCAGTTACCAATCAGCACACTTCGACACAATGCAGCGGCACCAGGTTCTGCCAGCTGTGTGCAAGGCTTTGCATGTAACAATAACTACATAGAATAAGCACACAATGGAAAATGTTCAATATAAAATGCCAATAAAGTTGTTCGTCTTACACACTTACAGGCACAAAATTAAGATAAAGACCGGGATTTTGAGGGATATATACTTTGTAAGCTAAGTGGGCAAAACCGAAGGAAGTTTGAAACCCACTGCATTAAATATGCTTTTTAAAGCGTACTTGTATCAGCTTCCTGATTTAAGAAAGTTATATATTTACATAAAATTAGGGATATTTTATGTATCCTGGGGCATATATCTGTTTCTCATTGTTATTTTTGTCGTGCCACGAAAGACAGACAATTATCGCAAGTATGCCCAGAGCACAGAAACGTGAAAAACCACCGCTCTGTCTTTCCAAGTACATGCTACAAGTCTAATATTATTACTGCAGTGCGCACATCATTTAAAAAAGCTATCACAAACATCATAAGTACCTATTACAGGGGGGTTTGGTGACAAAACGTGCTGCGATAACAAGTCTACTGGTAACAATTATTTTGTGACGAATGTAATACGTACAGATTGGGGACAATATTCGACTTGTCAATAGCCGAGTGTTTGGACAGATGGCTGTATAATCTCACCTCACTGTAGTCGAGTGCACCGTGACCAAGGCCGCTGTATGTCACACACACATCGCCAATCCTATCGCCGTATGTACGGTGCACTGTATTATGTAACGGCTTATTCACACAGTCCAGTTTAATCTGTTGTTTGTGACAAACGCCTTCAGTACAATGTAACGCACATTTATTTCCTTCTTGAGCATGTCTTAGGAGGAATCGTATTAAAGGTGTTGCATGAAATTTAGAAGAAGCTTTCCAGGTGTTTCAGTTCCTTCTAAATCAACAATACATGAGATGGTAAAACAAATTTAACACAACAAGTTCATGACTGGATAAGAAGCGACTTCAGGCGCGTGTTCTTTCGGAAGAAATATTAAAATCAGAAACAAGACACGTGGCAAGATTAACGGCTACTGCATGACTCGCACACCGCCTGTCATATCGCAGCGTGCATGGCACAGTGAAGCATCTGACTTCTTAGTCACACCGTCCAGTTTAGCCTGCTGTCTAACAGACATATGAAGCACGCTGCAGTTCATCATAAGTAAGAAATAATCCTGGAAAAATCATGAAAATCTGCAAATTCCTATACACAGGGAGTGAAGCCCTATTCAGTGCTTTCACACCAAAATAATACGAAGTCGGGGGTTTTCCTCACAGGAAAGTGGCCTTTTAACTTAGACATATTTACTGGTGAAGTTTTCTTGCCCTCTGCTGTGACTTATCCTCCAGACCAACATAATAATCAGGAAATTACGGTTTCTGAACTGTCATAAAACTGATATTCTGGTGTCAGCAGTCAGTTATCAGCACGAGGCTCCAATGTAGGACCATCCAACTCGGAACAATGTGAACATTACGCCAGGCCTTTCGAAATCAGGTCCTTCCCAAAATCAGGGTTGCGTACAGCGACCCACAAGCGAAAATAAAAGTAAGAACCAGTTAAACTAACACTGTAGTAAGGGTTGCATTGGAAACAGAAGAAGCGGCTCGCTCTAAGTGTGTCAAACGTCACGGTTATTCACTGGCAGCCGAGAGAAGACTTTTCAGTTTAACAAAATTAAAAGGATTGTTCGACGGATTCGAAGAGTAAGATGGCAGTGGGCATAGTGTCACTAAATAAGGGAGGGGGCTCATTCATTATGCAGAGCTCCTAATGAGAGGTTCCAGTTCACAAAGCGCCAATAGCACACGAGGTTTTGACAAATTTTGCAAGTTTTATGTAAGTAGAAATTGCAGAGCCGATGACAACAGCGATTTGCTGTGAACGTGACGTGCTGTGAGCGTCTGTAACACTTTGCGGCAATTGCCTTACTTGAATAAGTCCGCACGTGACTTAATTAGAATTTGCCGAATTTGTCTTCTTCATACAAAGTAGTCTCATGTCTTTGACTGAGAACACGTAATTGTTAAATCAGACACGCCAATATCAATCAGTTAAATACAAAAAAACGAAAGAACGTGTCTGCATTGCTGCTGCAGAGTGTCAATAAAACGTGTGTGTTGTGTTAATGTAGTTCAGACCGGTATAAACAGTTGTAATGTGCATCCTTATAATCAACTTGCAGACGGTCAAGATATTAATTAATCAGATCAGATATGAACACAATTATAAAACACAGTACTGCCACTAACATTGAGGGTCATTGTTGCGTAAAACATACAACAGTGGCAAAACAAAAAATCTAAAAATAATTGCTATGGGCAACACTTGAGTCCCTTGCCACAATCATCTTCACCGTTTTGCAGTTCAGCTCCCTGCTCTTTTTTGTATTACCACACCTGAAGACGTAGCCAGCATTCCACTTCGAAATGACAGTAACTATGTACCACCTGACAAATGTAGCTTTCCAGAGGACTTGGATCTTGCAGGAATTTGTATTTCAGCCGAGTAATACTGTATGAACTTTGTAAACTGCAGCATTATTTTTTTTAGAACTGTGATTTAAAACACAATAAGAATGGGGTGCCATGCTTAGCTTAGATTTGGTCTAAGTTCAGCTAAATTCTGAACAGCATAATCTTGGTAATGCACTGTAATTGTCATTTCAGATAACATCCAGTGCTAACAGCACAACAGCTGTGTTTAATTATGCCTGTAATTTTCTTTTGAAGCGGAAGTCTAAATATACCTGAGGACGTACATATAGAAGAACTTCACAGAAATCTTTCTAGCTCCTGCAAATTTAGGACACACAGAATGACAGCCGTTGGAATATGTGCAGGACATGCGTGGGCATGAATGCGAAATGTCTGTTCTCAGAAACCACATCGGCAATTATTTACGTCTGCAGAGGACGCACAGCGCATGTATGTAGCACACGACGCTCATGAACTGAATATACAAAGTGGACTGTAGATGCTGAGTGGAACTACTGCAGGTTTTATAATAACCAAGTAGGAATTCTTGCGACGACGTGTTTGTTCCTTTTTAGAAGGAAATATTGCAATATTAAACGTGAGAATAAATAACACGTGACTCTGAAGTAGAAAATGAGCATTTTTCTTTAATTACTAATATTCTGGCCATAACAATGAAGTGAAAAATGACGTATACATTTCCGCATAGACTGTGAATCGCAGATTACACGACGAAAAATGTGCTAAGTGTGAGAAGGTAAAGTATTCTTCACTAAATGAATGCGGTAAGCAAATTCACTCCAATGAAACATAAATTAGAATCCAACGATGATAATATGCAAGGAAAATTTATGACGAACATATTATAAAACCGTAATTCACAATAAAATCCTTACGAAAACATGAATGTTCGAGTAGTTTAATATAAAATAATATTTGTATAAAAATTTGAATTTGAAAGAAGAACAAATTAACAAAACACTTTATACATTTAATGTAAATTTACTTATCTGGAGTTTCCTTCAAATAAGTTTGCAATATCTTTCTTTCGACATGTAATTGCGGGCAGTTCAAACCAACTCTGTACTTGCGTCAAATTGGGCAATGTAATTTAGCCCCAAATAAAGCCTATATTTATTTATTTATTTATTTTATGTAAATAATCTACTATTTGTCGGTAATGTAAAGGCATCAGTTTAAAAGTGATTACTAAACCAGCTATTTCATTTATCATTCGCTGTTTAATTCCCATATACATGAGGGAACGGCCAGATATAGAGGGTTATTGAAAATGATTGTCAGGGTACAATTGTCCAGCGGCAATTGCGCACGAAATTCGGGAAACAGCACCATCTGACAATTCCATTCGAAGGTGGTACGCACCGTTTCAAGAGACAGGGTGGGTGTGTAACCCGGAACTGAAGGTACGAATCAGAACCGCCATTGAAACCATCACTACTGGCATGCGGAACGAACTCGATTATCGTGTTGAAGTTTGTAGAATCACAAAGGGTGCAAATGTAGAGCACCTGCAAGGTACGTAACAAAAACTTGGAGTGTTGTTCTATTAAATAAAAAAACATATACTCCTATCTCAAGTGTATTGTGTATGACAAGTTGTTAAAACTCCGACAATCATTTTGAATAACTCTCTATATTTAGTTCCACGCAGTTACCGCATCTTGCACATGTTCAGCGTTACAACAATTCTGCATTTTGTCCAGAGCCTGTTTTATGTGTCTGTGTGCTTCTCACAATAACATGTGGTTATTTCCCACAGCACCTTTAATAATAAAATTTTATAATAATTTTTTTACAAAATTTAAATAAATATCAGTCACAAAGTGTTAATATTAAAGCACAAAGCTGTTAGACTTTATCGGTATGGACCATCATTCAAAGAGTGTAGTCATAATTTCAATATTTAAGTCTTCCCTAAAAAGGGAATCCATGTCAGATCCAATCACATATTGACAGGAGATATAGCACAGCGGATTCAGTCGATTTCTTGAATGCTAGTTGCATCCTCCGAAATACTGGCAGCTTTCGGACGTGAAAATGGGAAACCATTTATTACTTTTCAGCTACAGTTGAATTCTGCGAGTGCAGCTTGATTTTTAAATTTACTGTAATACCTGCGTATCCTTTAGAGACATTTGGAGTTTGACGTTGCAGTGTAGCTCATAATTTAATAAAACTCTCACCAGGAGGGCTAGAAAAATACTTCCTCTTCCGTGATTAAATCTTCCATTAAGACTTGAAGCACCAAACCGATATTATTCAAAAGACGTAACATACATACATACATACATACATATCATTATAACGACTGAGATGACGTGTTTCTTAAGGTTTTCTTCGTTAGTGACATTTTGTATACCTTTCGAAGAAGTGAGCAACCCCTCATGAGCGGGGGGGGGGGGCAATTATCAAGAGACTGATGTGGCTAGTGGTTTAAGAAGGAATAAGACAGACGTGACCGAACCGATTTTATTACGTAATGGTCAGATCACGGAATTGAATGTTGCAAAGGCGCTATTTATTTTTCTTAAACTACGAACACAACATACGCCCTGTTGTCAGACTACGCCCAGTGCTGAAGGCCTTATTTATTGTACTGCCAAGGCATCTATGCTTTATGAAAGGATGACTCATTAACACAATATTGTGTTACAAGAAACACTTTGCAGTGTTGCTCAAGGTGTTACATTTTGAGGCACAGAATTTTGTGCTTAGTTATATTGACAGAAAGCAGTCACATGTCCTTGTAGAATTATATATATATATATATATATGTGTGTGTGTGTGTGTGTGTGTGTGCGCGCGTGTGTGGGGCCAGTGTCTGACGTAGGAACCTTTCATTTTATCTCAACAATTTTAGTACGAAAAATATCATCACACTGTTATTTAACAATCCTGATTCATGTATTTTTAATAGTTCCGTATAATCCACCACTCTTTTCACATCTCTGTTCAGAGTAGAGGCAGAAGCTTGCGCGGATGTTGCAGTACTCCATTCTGCATGTCTGTCTGTCTGTCCCTCCGTCGGCGACAGTGCCTGCCAAAAAGTAATTTACATTTTGGAGTGTAAAAGAGAGGAGCACGAACACTTCCGTGTGTGTGTGTGTGTGTGTGTGTGTGTGTGTGTGTGTGGGCGCGCACATGTGAAGTGATCACAGCGTGTGTCTGTCTGTTTCTCAGGACTGAATGAATGTTGGCAATAATAATCGAGACGGGGGAAAAACGTAAAGTAACGCTGTTAAAAAACAACTGCAGTAGATCAGATGTTTGTGTACAGGACAAATATTTATCGCCCTCTAACCTAGAAATGTGCAAAATGCAGCCCATTCGCTGCATGAGAGCCATCTACATCTAGTGCAGTTCGCGACCTGGCTTCAGCAACATCAAAAAAATATATAGAATTATTTGTATGGTACAGTTTCTTTCACGCGTTCTTATATGTATAGACCTGATTATGGCCCGTAAATAGGCCGAATCTAGTTACCTTGATTGCGTAATTGTGTTGCGTGCAACAGAGTGCTAAACAAACGTACCCACTGATCTGAGCACAACGGGGATTTGTCACCTATAACATTGAAAATATTTTAATTTCGACGAATAGTTATTTTATCTGCGTTCGAATAAAATTATTGTTCAGAAATACTTCACATTATTGACAATACAACACACTTTTCATGACAAGATATTGAAAATACAACGCACTTTTCAAAACAAGGCATTGACAGCATAACATTTTCATAACAAAATTTTAACAATACAACACAATTTTCATAACAAAATATTGACAATAAAACGCACTTTTCATAACAAGATATTGACAACACAACGCACTTTTCAACACAAGATACTGACAGCATAACATTTTCATAACAAGATATTGACAATACAACACAATTTTCATAATAAGATATTGACAATACAACACACTTTTCACACAAGATATTGACAACACAACGCACTTTTCAAAACAAGATATTGACAGAATAACATTTTCGTAACAAGATATTGACAATACAACACAACTTTCATAACAAGATATTGACAATACAACACGCTTTTCATAACAAGGTATTGAAAATACAAAGAACTTTTCATAACAAGTTATAAATATACTCCACCTCACGTAACAGTAACTATTGCGCTACTTACCAGATGGAAGGTAAATAAAATATTATGTGTGCTCTGTTTATTTCTGCAGAATTTATTATAAAAAAGACACATATAAGGACTGATAAGTAAGATAAATTTCAAGTTGTTTACAATTAATTAAGATGTTGTAAGATTAATTTTAAACAAGCTTTTCTCCATAATGTTGACATTATTGAGGACAAGATGTCATTAAATGATACGCAAGTAAAACACGTAGGTATTATTTGTGATGTGATCAGCAGACATTATTTCTTTATTTGGCCCTTGCGCACTAACGTTGCTCGCCACTGCTCCAACCTGTGCTATGAGGGCCTTCAAGTGGTGTTTTGTTGGCACTATCAAAGCCCTTTCTGGATGAAACCGGAATCTGCAGCCTAAACTGCTGTTCAGGAGACAGTAAGTTCTTCTGCAACAATACGCAGTCACATTCTGGCATGTGAGTGTAAAATTGTCTCGTTACTGCAATGACTATTGCCGGCCGTCAAGTGCGGATGTCAACTGGTCCTAGTTGTCAGGCGTTCTGGATTGACCGGAACACTCCAGATTTCGCGATAAATGGTCCAATCCAGAAGACATAAAAACCAGAATTTCCTGCAGTTCTACGTAGGAAGTCGTGGCAGCAAATTTCGCAGCCATAAAATAAACATTTCTATGCGAAATGTTATCTTGGGAAGTTACATGTAGCATGCATTGCGACAACAAGTTCAGAAGTTGAGGCGAAAATCTGAAGGAAATATCTTCTTGAGAGGTTTAATCGAACCTGGGAAGATATTATTAAAATGAAATTTAAGTAGTGTTTAAGGTGGTGACTTGGTTCATGTGGTGCCATAAGATTGGACGAGATCTTGTCTTACGTAACATTTAAAGTGTTATAAGGGGTATGATACTGAAACAATTTGAAGTTACAATAAAATTTGTTAACATATTAAACTTTAACACTTTTTAATATTATATTATTGTTAAAGACGCGTAAAACTGTTGAGATGTGGGGTAGCAGACTTGAGAGTTAATGGGCAGCGTGAAAGTGTCTCACAGAAGAATTTGTTTTGACGTAATCTGTAACAAGGTATTGTATTTATCATGTTTACAGGGATGTGGAAAGTGGAACATGTATTACAGCCGGGTAATATATGTATATATTATACTGTGGTACTTACGTGTTTTTGTGTGCAGGTGTATGCACTGTAACATGTATACTCCTCCTTTGATTTATAATCAGCATGAAGATGAACTTTTTAGAGCCGAAGCATGTTGCTGATAATTGTTAGAAATGATGATTTATTAAATATGTGTATAGACTGTATAGACTGTATAGACTGTATAGACTGTATAG
>Ga0123355_10006745_pt1 | contig 17088 bp, 11 predicted proteins | sample TergutEmb28metaG_3_FD_89872 | JGI IMG/M metagenome (GOLD analysis project Ga0123355, IMG submission 89872) | Embiratermes neotenicus P1 segment gut microbial communities from Petit-Saut dam, French Guiana - Emb289 P1 | ecosystem: Host-associated > Arthropoda: Insects > Digestive system > Gut ...
ATAAGAAAACGATTTACCGTTGGGTATCAAACTTTAGACAAACAGGACAAACTTTGGAAGCTCTGAAGGAGGCGATACGACAGGAAGTTGCTGCCATTACACCTGAAATGGTTCTCAAGCTCATGGACACCTACCGAGAGGCTACATCAGTGTATCAATATTCAAAGCCGCCACTTGAGTGACGATTTGTTCAAAATATGTTGATGTAAAACGGCATTATGTGTGCTTTCCAGAAATGGAAAAACATTTGCCGTATCTTCTTTGGTTTTGAATTTATTCCCTTCTCAAATAGGGGAGTTCTTTCTGCCACACCCTGTATAAGATGAATATGAAAATTTTTTCCTAACTTATTGTGTGCAAAATGGAGGGGGGGAGGGGGGGTCACCTTACCATCACACGCAAAGTTAAGTGTTAATGTATAACTGAAAACTGTGGGGGTTATCTTTTATTCAGATTGATATTATATTTCACAAAGCTCATATTCTGTCACTACACATACTGTGAACGAAAACCGCCTGAATCTGAATGTTAAGTGAGGGAAGACCTCAAACTGAAGAGGAGGAGGCTGCACTACATCATTACTTACAAAGAACGAAGATTAAAATATTCTTTCTCACAGTGCACAATATGCTGAACTAACTGCTGCAACTAATACTCCATTTCTTCAGCCCAAATGCACCAATTTCCAGAACATTACCTGCAATAGCATTGCATATAAAAGCAATGCCAGACAAAAGCCATTCGTACAGCAGAACAAATTCAAGAGGCCAACGAATCAGTTCTAATGCAATGATGATTTGTGATGAAAATGACAGCATAAGTGCTAAGGTGACAAAAGCTTGCACCACCATCAGCCAACCTGAAAGTAATTTGAAATCAACCCTGAGTAAATAGTGTAAATGAAAACACAAATGATATCATTAACATGTCCAAGAAATTTGTCAAAAGCACAGCATACAACACAGAGGTTGTTTCCAAAAACTGCATAAAGATACTTTACACTCTTTAACTGATTTTTTAAGCTGAACAAGCATTGCTAACAACATAGGTCAACATATGAGTTACCAATTTAAATGATTCATGGCCATGCACTGATGATTTCTTATGAGAAATAACCAACAAGTGCATATACAGAGACTTAAATTTATTATATTATAATCAGCAAAGCCTCCTACATGTTTTAACCAAAACATGTAAGAGGTTACACTGATTACAATACAATAAATTTACATAACTGCATACGCATTTGTTGGTTATTGCACATGAGAGATACCAATTACCAATTTTTTAAATGAATGAAATCCACCACTACAATTAAAATTATGATCTCTGGGGTTATTACGACATGTAGTATAAAGAGTTTGTTCCAGCATTTTTGAGGAATGTGCTGGGGTCAATCTCCAGGACAAATGAATTTGGTTCAAGGGAATGAAGAAGTAACTACAGAGAATGGCCAGTCGTTGCAACCTTTCCACACAATCAACACATTTCCTCCTCCCAATCACTTACATATCCACCTGAAAGGAACTGTCACCCTGAAGATGGAGTCAGCAAGTTTCTTTGAAACATCAAAACACATTTACTATCCTAAACAGTGTAAGAACCTAGAGACCATCATCTCCCCATTACAGACTGGCATCCACACAGTGAATTTCATTAATGATAAGATGAGTAATGGGAAAGGACTGGCATCATAGATTGTTCAAAATATCTTTACATAATAATTTAAATTAACCTTGAATAAATGGAATAATGCTACACATTGGCTAGGGCTACTATATATCCAACACAAGAAAAGAGGGCATTTTCCACTTATCAACCAAAAGGACGAGGATAATGAGTCAAAATTTTATTAAATAAAATTAGGCCTGTCATTTCATATAAAAATACAAAAGTTATGAACAAAAACTAAAATTTTTATACAATATACACACAGTGTATACTCAACTGCCATCTCTGGAGTCATCTTCCTTCTTATGTGCCCATCTGTACTTAACTGTTGATTTGATTTTTAAGAGCTGTTCACTGCTCTTCAGGAAGGTATGGAAATCTTTACAAAAAATTACTATGATGTGGAATAAGAAACCAACTAGATGTCACTTAGTATTATATTTACTTCTCCTTTATAAGTTGTTCAACATGTTTCAGGCCACCTTGTGCCCATCCTCAGGAGCTGACGACTTAGTGGTATTTTTGCCGCATGTGGTGTATTGCCGTGGCTGTGTAGGCAGTCAGATTTGGTTGGCTGGTTGTGTGTCCATTGGGAACTATGTAGCATGTAGTGCTACGTAGTCCCCAATGGACACACAACCAGCCAACCGGATCTGACTGCCTACACAGCCACGGCACTACACCACATGCGGCAAAAATACCACTAAGTCGTCAGCTCCTGAGGATGGGCACAAGGTGGCCTGAAACATGTTGAACAACTTATAAAGGAGAAATAAATATAATACTAAGTGACATCTAGTTGGTTTCTTATTCCACATTGAACAATGATGCATGGTCAACCACACATCAAATTACTAAGAAATTGTACTGTAGGAACAGAAGCCCTCTGAGTGACTCACCAATCAACATGTTCTTGTTCTTTGTCCACATAACTTGCTCTACGTTTGCATTTTGAAGGGAAATGGCAAAGAAATGTAACATCTTGAACAATTCTAAGTGGCACTACCAATTTTTTGAGTTTTCAAAATATCTGGTCCACTTCTGGCATGCTAATACACTCATTAACTCTTCAACACTGAGATGCCCCTCTGTGAATTATTTTTCAGTTGCATTTTGCCAGAATACTTTGTCATCACTTGGTACTCCCTTATCTAGCAGGAATTGGAGGGGATTTCCGTATCATTCCAGTTTCGTGACTCACTAAATGTCATCCACATTAAACTAGAAATCTTCAACAGGTTCAATCTGCATGACCAGATACTCAGCACACATGCTGTACATACCATTTGTTCCAACACAGAATATATTACACTCTTCATCAAGTCCCTCTCTACATTTCTCTGCCAGTAGGTGTTTCAATTTAATGGGTATGAAATTTCTGAGTGAGACGTTCTTTAAGGGCATTCTTCACAGAGTTCAAGTTATTCAGAATTCCATCTCAAAATTTTCTGAGACATTCTAAAGGTCAACTGCTGAACCAGCGTGTTTCTATTTTTTTGACTCAGACGATGATGATGATGATGATGATAATTTCTTTAAAAAATATTTTTTTTTTATTTTGGTGCCATTAAAATATGCAGAAGTTTTAACAAATAACATACAGCAAAAACCTCAACATTTCTACAAATTTTGAAAACCCACGTGGTCAGAAATTTTGGAGTTAAAAAACAAGACAAACCCAAGAAAAAATAAGACATATTGTAGCCCTAACATTGTACCCCTAGTCAGGCCTCATTAACATTTCAGTAAGCAGGTCTATTTGCAACATTAAGCACATACTTGCCAAAAAATAAAACTCAAGACTAACCTGGTAGAAGCCATTCCCGAATAACATAATACTCCTGACTAAAAATATAATGACAGCCATCAAACAGCTTGTCAAACTGGTAATATGGATACCGGAACTGATCAAAGCAGTATTCCCATAATCCCATGTGTTTGAAGTCACTGAAAGTTTCCTGATATGACTGAATCCAGTATGGACTGTAACAAAATGCATAATTTCATTTAACGTACATTGTAACTGTTGTTGTTGTTGTTATGACAAGGAAGGCGATAGCTGTATTTTGGTTGAACAAGTACTTCCACTTTCATTTCATATGTATTCATTACAGCAAACAACAAATATGTTGCACTGAATACACTGATTTGAAAATACCTACCATTATTTCTACACAGTTCCTAAACACCAGTCTTACCTTGCAAATGACATCATCAACATTAACCCAGCAATGTATGTCAGCATTCCTCCAAACACCAAGGCATCTACAATAAAATGCAAAAGTAAACATTAATTTTTGGTCAGACTGCAAATAACAATAGTTCCCGTGCCACACCACATTTCCAGAGTGACTGTTGGTTCCACACGGCTCCTTTGGCGGTTGTTATCGTAATGTGTGTCCGATACTGAAATCTGCACTTCGCCCCATTTATAATAATAAGGCTCGCTGGTGGGCGTTTTGGGACTTAAGAGTTTAATACCCATTTCATTTGAGGCCCATTTCACGTTATTAGTATTCATAACCTTTAAACGCTTTACACTTTTCTTTGTTTTTTGTTTTGGATGTAGTCTTGCTGCTTGAAACTTCCACAGCATGTGAAAGTTATGTGCGCTTATAATAATATAATTATACATCTCTTATACAAAATTATATTTCACAATGTAATAGTGAATGGAATGACCAATGCACCTGCGAGTTGCGACAGTGCCTTTGTTTATGATTATGAGGTCAAAAACAAAAGATCATTTTACTTACTAGTTGCCTTATGATAATCTTGTTTCCCGTTGGTCGTCATTGTAGAGTGTCGATGTAATTAATCCCTAATATTGTATTCTGTTTGTATTCACGCACAGTTGTACCATTCATACACTTACAACACATCCACCATCTTGTTTATCAGACAGCGGAAAACAATATTGCGGGAGGTGAGGGGAACAGCTGTAAGTAGCCACGCCTCAATATGAGTATTTCGTGTTGTGATTAAGGTTATCACGCAAGCAATAGTCATATTTCAGATTCAGGGATACGGTGTGTCGCAGTCGATAGCTTATTACACCCTGGTTACTTATAACATGAAATAAATGTTTTAATTACAGGATCACAACAAAACTAGTGTAAATAATGAACAGTTGGCGATATTGGCAAACTGAAAATGTTAAAATACGCCTTCTTCATGCCCGAAATTATTGGAACCAAATGAAACGATGGGACCGAATTGTATTCTCGCAATGCTGCCGATCTTTTGTAATCATCACAGCCTTGACAGCCCAACCCATCTTCTTTCCAACTGACTATTAATTGACACCTTTTATTTGCACACACTGACTCAGGTACATAACTCCACTGAAAAACATGTTCCATGTCTTTAGAGTTTCAGTTTACCGCCCTGTGTTGATGCTTACAAAAACAAAAATAGTGAAAGTTCTGGCTTGCTTCCGGCACTACCAAATACTCATTTCGCAAACAGCCTTTAACAATAACAGGGCTTTACTCCATCTAGGTATTTGTGACATATAAATTACAGCATTATACTGGTACAATAAGACACAAATTTTCTACAGAACTGCATCAGTCATATTAGAACAATTACTTTTTGTGGTGAGGATACAAAATCACGAAGGTTTCCAAATCAAATTCATATAGTCATACATTATGGACTCCTCATTTAAAGGTACAATGTGTAAATGATGCTGACAATTAGTTGCAGAATTCACATGGGATGGGTTCATCAACACGAATGTTGATTACATACCCTACATCACATTATCACAGAACATGGTTTAGTGGCAAGCTTTCATAGTGACAGTGATGAATACCTTGAGTTCCATAACAGCACGGGATATTAGGTACCCATTTTGGGGTATGGCACCACACCACTGGGTAATTGGTAACTGGTAATGATTACTCAATGCTGCAAAAAAAAACTGGGAATTCAAAAACATCACTGCATTTCTTGATCAGCAAAATTTTAACTGATCAAGAAGGCTTCAGTTCAGGGTCAAATATTAAATGCATAATAAAAACAGACTGTAGTAATAATAAAAATTATATTCTTGGAAATAAGATAATGTACATATGAAAAGGTTATTAACTATGAGACAAACTCAGGGTTGAATTATAAAAAGAACAACTGTTAATGTAAACCAAACACAGTGACACCACCAGCACACAACAAACTTCAAAAACCAAATGATATTTATAGTCAAGTCTCAACTCATAGCAGTATACAATGAGCCAAGTCTTATCTTACATCTTGCAGCATGGCAATCCTTCACACAGGGAATGCTTAAAAATAAAACAACCGAGAAAAATATTCAGCCACATCATGTAATGAGAACTGCTGTATATACTGATACATATTAACTCAGCTGATGCTATAAATATGGGCTATGTTTCAAGTAACAGAAAGGTAATCTCTTTTCACAAATTTGCTTATTATAAGGTGAAAACAATCATTGAATTGTAAAAGTCATAAAAATATTTAAGAAATCACAAAATATCAAATACTGTGCACATTTTTCAAGATCAAAAAACAACACACTCAGAAATTGAAACAATAATAATACAATACTATACAATACTAACAGACTTACAAAAATATATTCATATGTATACACATGATATACCACACTCCTGGTCAAGCATGTAACACTGACCATTATATAAATTCAGTAAAATCATAACACAGTAACTGCTCCTTTTCAGTGATGTACACTAACTGTGGTGGTACATATCTGAGCTGCACATTTTATATTAATGTTTCCATTTCACATGACTCCCATTTCAAACCTTCCTAACTCTGCATGGAGTTCTGGTCATGAGATGGAAAAGTAGAAGACATCTTTGTAAGTCTAAAAATTTTCAACAATGGTGTGTCACTAAGGTGCCACACATTTGATTTTTTCCATAACCAACTTTCTGATAAAAAGGAACAATCTTTCTGAAGGTAGCTCTGCTTCCATCATCAGATAAAATACAGAATTATGAAACCTGATTTTCCTGCTCTGTTGGCTCCACTTGATGGAGCCAATCTCTATCCACAGACAATAGCAGTTCAGTTAGGATATACAAACTGTGTCAAATCTCATAAACAGGGAGAATGGAGAAACCCACCAGTTGAGTCTTTTCACAGTTTTAAAAATTTCATATTTATACATTAACTGAATGTAAAACTTATCTTAATGACAAATTTTAACCAAAATTGTGAACAAACTATGATGTCAAACCAACTGATTGCATCTTTGAGACAAGGTGACTGTTCTCTTCCCTCAACTACTGACACAAAAACTTCTTAACAAGCATACCCATGCATACCGGAAATGGAAATTCTATGCATTGCAGCTTATGGTTTAATAATGTTATCAGTAGCTCAGACTAGATACATGGCATCAAAATAATAGGAAGAGTGATGAATAATGAATTGGAAAGGATGTGTAAGGAATTAAGTGCCAAATACGAGGCATTGCTCTGATGTCTGAAGGCGCAGAGGAATACCATGAAAAACCTGTCGGCGAGACTCAAGGGCAAGACTTGAAACCAGGAATGCCTTAATATACTCAATCTCAACATTTGGTTGCAGTGTGAAATCTTTGTGCTGGATGGAACTGAAACATCAGCTTGATATTCCAGCCACATTTAAAACCATAAAATTGTATGTTGTGAAAGGTACTTGTCACATCAATTGACTTATCCAGTGGTTTTCAAGAGGCTATGTAGGAAAACTTACATTTAATGTTTTAGGTAAATCCTACATAAATTCCACAATACTCAGGAATTTTCACATACAACTTTCAATGTTACTAATTTCATGTCAAAATGTCAGTCTTTTCAATGAATCTGATTAGAATCTTAAAAATTCAACAAATGTGAAGCTGTAACTAAGAAATTTTCCAGCTAATCAGTGAATGTCAGCTGTGAATTTATACAAAAGTGTTATGTAACTCTCCCCTCATACCCTCTAATACTATTTCCTCCTCTTTTTTCAAATACACAATAGGAAGAGCATAAAACTCAGAAAATGTTGAATGTAGTGACAAAGAGCTGACACAAATGTTCAGACAGGTGGAACAAACATCCATCCCAGACATTAAACACAGTAGTGCAATAAGCCATCTCCACCTGGCAACATTATTGAAACTATAGTGTACGAAGTATAATAACAATTATGGACCAAGTTTCAAAAGTCAAAATAGCCCCAATGGTGATAATGCATACTGCTCCAACCAAGCCAGTTTTTAAGCAGCATGTTGCAGAGGGATCACCCATGCCCTATTTTCAGTAATACCAACCTACAGAGTTTCCTGAATAAGTTTTGCTAGAGTTACAGTCATCTACAGTAGAAAACTGCATCCATAAAACATATTTTGATTCCGACAGATAAATGAAACTGGAACCAACCTTCATTAACTAACGGCTTCCCTTCTCCTTTACTGTATTTATAAATTTTGCGAAACCTCTCAGTGTTTTCCCTGAGGACATAAGGAAGTTGGTGAGTGGTCAGCTTCACTCCCTTGGCTGCTATACCCTGGGACTCACAGGATATAATTTTGGGCGGACCTGAGAGCAAGTATGAACACTGTGAACAATAGAAAATTCTCTGCCCCTACCAGAAATGAAACCTCAAATTCCTTGGTCATCCAGCCTGAAAGCCTACTTAATGAGGTACCCTAGCTCATAAATTTGTGTGTATTTGAGGGAATGATTATATAAACATTTTTTGTGGCTTAAATACTACACATTATTGGTCCAAAGGAAACCATCACATTAAAACACTGTACAAATGTAAATGCAAGGCCTATGGAAATAATCATTATTCTTGAAATGCTCTTCCGCTACACTCTGTACACAAAATATCATTCTGTTGGACGGATATGGCCAGTCTTGAACACAGATCTTACATAAATAACAAGAGATTCAATTTGCTCTTGCCACTAAATGACAAGTCCTTATGCTTTTGATTCCTGCTCCATGTCAAATCTTGTCTGAGATTCTTTTAGATATTCTCTCTTCTTCCGTTGAATTCTTGCTTCAACAAAGAAAAGGGCTCCAGATATGACTGCCATAACAACTCCTGCCACACCCAACCCAAATGCCCAACCAAAGAAGTTATTTGCATGACCTGGCATCCATCCATCAGTGTTACCAAGGGAAGCAAAGACTATTACAGCAATGCCACCAGTCACACCTGCAGAGAAGAAAAGAATCATATAAATATGATAGTTTTTTGTCAGAATTAGTAATTCAAATACACTGTGCTGAGAGTGAGAGGCACTAAATAAGATAAACTTCAATAGCTATCCATTCAAATTTTATACATAAACAGGACCAATTCCATAGTTTTTCATATCTATTTTTATTTAAAATTCCTTCATAATGATTTTAATATACAGAAACTCCTTAAACCATTGGATACTGAATTGAAGCAAAAATTGAGCACTCTACAAAAAAAATCTCAGTACCATTTGCTCCATTGTGGTCATTTTTAGTTAAACTGTGTATGTGTTCACTGTGGAATTAGATCTGTATTACTCCCCAAATATTTCTCAGTGCCCAAATGGAACTCAAAGTAAATAATATATCTAAATGGTAAACAGGTATGCAGTGGATTATTTGTACATCAACAGTAGGGTGTGACTTGACACTTTTGTAGCAGGTTTCCAAACCTGTGCTTTGTATTCTCAGCCTTGACTTAAACTGCACCTCTGCAAACAACAAAGTGAAAAGTTTCGGCACATGCACAAGAACCCACAATGAGGCAGTTTCAAGAGGATGTGTGAAAAAAAGAGATGGGTAGGGCCAGATTTAGACATGCTGGACCCCTACCCTGTGACAAACATAGAAGACTCCAATTAACAAAGAAAACAATTATTTTAAAACAAAAAAAAAAAATCAACTAAGTTGCATTGCAGTAGCTTGAATATTACCTCATGCAGTTATCTGTAACTGAAAGACTTTATAAAAAATTATTTCAGATCATCAGTAATATTATGTAGCCAGAGTCATGCAATAATGTTTAACCCTGTCACTCCAGAATTAAATGCCTGGGTATTCTGAAAGTGACAAAAAGGTATGTGGCCGGCATTACTTTGCATGTTATTTGCAATGACTTTAGGTGCCTTCACTCCTTTAAATGCACACTACACGTTAAAAATGTGGTCATCTTTCAGAACAGATGGGTCAAGCCAAATTTTAACTTTATAGAAACAAAATTATACACACTTCCCAACTTATGAACAAGTTAGGTTCCAGAGGTCTGTTCATAAGTTGATTCATCCACAAGTCTCCACTGTATTCCTGTTAACACCAAACATGCTGTAAAAAATGGTGGCAGGGGAAGGATTTACAGTGCATCTACGATACAGTGTGCCTTAAATACATTACAGTACAGGACCGTACATCTTACCATGTACTGTTAGGTCACTGCTCTGTGGCATGGGGAATGGCTTTAAAACTTCTGCAGTCTTAGATGCCATAAGTCCGTTACATATTGCAGATGATGCCGTGATTCTTCAAGTTCTGCTTTCAGTTTTGGTAATCATGTTTCCTTTAACATATTAGCATGAGATGTCTTTCCTGTAGCTTTATTGTTTCCTTCATAAATCAACTTGTAGCAGGGAGCAGCATTGTGAACAGCTGGCAACACCTTAGTAAACTCCTCAATGTTTGGATCCTAAGACTTGAAACAAGCTAGTTCCTTGGCAGTCATGCTGAAACCTTCAATCAGCTACTTGATGTTAACCTCTTGGGTTGTCAGCCTCCTGCCAGTCCTCAGTGATCTCATTCCCCACCCTTTGTCACTCCAGTTCTATAAAATCCTCATTGCTGAACTCCTGAGTGTGGTATTCCAACAATTCCTGGAAATCATCTTTTTCAAGACTTACACACAGTTTCATGTCCATTTCCAGCAGGTTGCTGATCAATGAATCTGCAGTTTCCTCAAATCCTTTTAAGTCACAGACAAAGTGGGAGCTGTGCACCTAATTTTATAACCACCTTTGACACATTCACCACTCTTATGCTACTGAGGCATGACGGGGTTGATAATGTTCAGGAAAAGCACAGCAAATGTCAGTGACCTACACACCAACATTACAGAAGGTGGCAGGAGCGCAAGCAGAAATGCCAGGAATGTTAAAATTCTCAGTCCGAATAGGAAATTGGACATATGGACAAGTTTGTTTGTACTTGGAAGTTCATGAGTTGAATGTCTGTAAGTCAATGAGCACCTGTATTTTTTGTAGACTACATATTTTCAATTTATCTGTAGTTTTAATTAATAATGGTGCTGGTAAAACAATTTAATGACTGCTAATAATAATTCATAAGGATGCGAATAGAAGTCATCATTCACTAACTTAAGTCACTATTTTAGCATTTGCTGGCAGGGATGCAGTAAATCAATGAAAACCCTCAGCACACTGTGTCCTGGCAAAGATTTTAACTGGGCACCTCTTGCATATAAGTCACAAGCATTATTATTGGTGTAACTGTTGGGTTATGTTCGACTCTCTTGACATAAGGTTATACATTGGTGCTCGCATAGATTTATGAGTCCTCCAGGGCTTCACTATAACTGGGGGGGGGGGAATTTAGTCGTTTTGAAGGCTAGTTTGACTTTCTAACAGCAGGGTCATAAATAACACTCAGGGTTTTCTAAGCAAAGGAAGCTTGTCCAACTGACATTTTGTAAGGAACCTTTTGTAGCCTTAGGACAGGATGGACAATGATACACTTGACTTTTGTTCTGTTTTAGTAAGGTCCAAACATAAATGACTGCTAGGAGACTTATTTTGTACCATCTTTTCGAGCGAGGGAGTAAGAAAATCACTAGAGAAGATAGCAGTGTGGGACAAGAGTTCAATGCTAGTGGTAGCACCCAAGTGAGGTAAATGTTGTGTGATAGTCTGGTAACTAAACACAATCGCCGTGGTTACTTCAGATTGCTGGCTGCTAAAAGTTGGTGTTAAATTTGAAATAAGTGGAAAATAAAATAAATGATCTACTATCAGTTGCTAGTGCTGACATTGTGAAGTCCGTCTGATACAGCCTACATGTAAATATTCCCTGAGATAGGACATGCAAACCGGTGCGAGCTAGTTAGGTCTTGGTACAGGCAAGAAAGAACGGTTGCATTGGATCCAACCTACTTGATAAAGCTATGTTTATCAGTTTCAGAAGTGGTGTTTATTGCAGGAATGCTACAATGCTGGCATCACTAGCATCAACTCCTGTGTTGAACATGATATACACCTAATGCCTGTACAAGGAAGTATTTAAAATTTGTATTACATTAGTTGTGTTCCTATCACCATGCACATTCCAAAGGACTAGTTATTTCATAAATTTTGAAAGTAGCAGATTATTTCTTGTAATGTGAAGCAGAATATTCACTTACCAGCTGTCATGAGCAAACCACTGATGATGAAGGAGAGAAGCACAAAATATTTCTGTTCTGGTCCAAAACACAGGAAGAAAATCAGGACAAGGATCAGTGATATCAGGACACAGATGAAGCACAGTGTGAAGAAAATCTGTGTCACTATCATGAAGGCTGTAAAAAAAAAATTAAACAATTAATGGCATGGTAAAAACAATATATTACTTTTGCATCCATTTAAACATATTACACTTCCCTCCTCTTCATACATGATATGGATCTGGGTCATTCCAAAATTGGTCATGCAGGTTAAAATTATCATGCTGAGGTAAAACATGGAACAGTTCCGTGTATGAAAAATAAATTGGCCAAAATAAATAATATTGGGAAATTCCTTATGTTACCTAGAATTAACTGTAGCTTCAATGTGCATGCACACACTAAACTATTCACGCATCACTGAGTAAATCTAATAATACAATAAAAAGAGTTAGATTTTGTCTGGTCTACAACTGTCCTACTTTATGTGTTATTCCTTTATCTTATGACCAACAGCCGAGTGCATGAAATGATGCCACATACATCATGAATATCCTAAATATATACACACACAGAGTTTACTTCAGATTATTCAAAACAGGGCCTGTAGGTACATAAGCACCGGCTTTCAATATGTGAACAGCCAGTGCAAACACAACTATGATATGCAGAACAAAGCAATTTCAGTATTGGAATTTGATGGCATATACATACAGCCTTCAAATTTGAACTTACGTGGTAAGAGGAAGCCTCTTATTTTATCATAATCAGTAGTGAATGGATCATAGACCCATCTACAACCAACAAAAAATCTCCTCTGAGCACTGTCATTAGGGTCCGCCAGGGAACGGAAACAATGTGACCACAAGCCAAGACGATCAAGTTTCGCTCCTGTGATGCGAGGGTCACTGACAAGCCATGCAGGTGCACAGAATGCCACAAATATGCATATTATTGTCAGCACAAATGTGAGAACTGCACAGTTGCCGGCCAGACTGCGTTTCTTCATTTTGACTACCCTCACTTGTTGATTTTCACTGTAAACATGACACATTAACAAGATATAAATATATTCAAGCCTTCAAGGCTGAATACTAATGAATTAATGAATATACACACATATACATATATATATATATATAAAACTTTCTTTTCAGTCACCACTCAAAATGTAAAAGACAAAATCTATGTTTGGTACATGAAATATCTGGAAGCAAATTTCCGGAACGAAAACTGTCATGCTCGGACCTCACGAAACAAGCTCTGGATTTCTGCGTTCTTGCACTGTTGAACACTTACATTTTGGCTAGCTCTAATTCGTGCGCTTTTCCAACGCTTTCACGTATCATAATGTTGACTGTTACGTTCCAGCCACGATTACGAGTTTCGATAACCCAAAATTCAGGCGATAAAAGTAGTAGGAAAGCGCTAGTCTGCTGACAACTGTAAACAAGCGTACATGTACAAAATACCTTTACATAAGGACATACCTTGTACAAAAACAATTGTGTATATTTCTCGCTGCACAGTGGGGAAACAGTGGTTACATATTACGGAAATACAATCTACGTAAAACCAACAATTTTCAATAAGCTAATTGGTTATTACACGTACCACTACGTCATGAAATGTATACTCTTATTGGAAGTACCTGCAAATCTGGATCAAGACGTTACGAAAATTTAATGTACAAAAATTACGATACAATTCAGTCAGAACTGATTACCTTCGGCGTCAACGCCCAGGGCGGCAGCAAGTACCAGGCATGTCTGACAGTATCCGCGCAATGTTACCACAACAGAGCGTACATTTTCCCTAGATTTCTGTTTGTCACCGAGCGAGGCTATGAGAATGGGAACGAGAAGGTCTGAACAACTGGGAGTGAAGTTTGTAAAACATACCGTCACGTCCTTGACAGTTTCACACAATTAAATGCAAGGCCAGAGAATAATAACATTGTCTTTTCTTTGACTCAAACTTCCTAATTTGACAGTCATTACCGTGTTGAAAAACGCAATGCATGCGTTGAGTCACACCAGGGATCGATCTACACTGACACACTTAAAATACAAAGGCATGTATATATGCAAACAATGTAAACGTTCTTTACAGACCGTTCTGTGATTATTGTCAGAAGTATCTGCGTACAGGCAGGTATATGATGGACCAGATTTCCTCCAATCTCTACGTGAGGAGTGACAATGAAATGAACATTTACGTCCAACGAATGCTTTATCTGTTAACTCACATCCTTACCTCCAATCATACAGCGTCGGTTACTAACCTTTTGACGCCTAACGACGGCTATAGTGGTCGTACCGCACCGCTAACCTCTAAATGTTGCATTATATATATTTATTCAACAAATATAGGTACTGAATATTTTAAACATGGTATATACTCTCCGTTTTTTCCTCTTCAAAATGCAGTTTGTTTCATAATCCTAACGTATTTGGTTCCTGTATTATTCACATTTTATATATAGGATATGCTAAAATTTAAAAAAATAATTCCGGCGCCAAAAGGTGCACCAAAAAATGCATCAATTAAAAACAACTCTATCTAAAATATGCACTTTATACAGCTACATATTTCGATTCGCACTGAATCATCATCAGACATTCGTACAGAACCTTTAAAACACAGCAGTATACTTCAACGTACAGTGCAAGAGCTTGAAGAGCCGCTATGTTTTTGTACAAATGCCTGAATCGAATCATGTACCTATTAAAGTGATACTGTTTTTAAATACATCTGTGTGACATGCATTTTGTTTTTGTTTTGTATGAACATTATGCAGAACGGGATGACTCAAAATAATTGTATGTTACGTGTACCATGCATTGTGATATATAATGTAGACCAACAAAATGCGCCTCTTTTAAGTTTAATTTAATTTAACAGAGATGTATTCTGTTTGTGTGCATTATATGACTTAACATAAGTTGGTTGGGTCGTACATAAATATGCGACCCAACCAACTTTTGCTACTCTATGTACATATGCAATAGGAGGGAACCATTTTTTAAACAAATTGCGTTTGAAACATGATAACTCAATTTTATTTTAATTACGTTTTTGTAAATTTATGCAAACTTGGAATGCCAGTGGAATAGAATTCGGCATTGTAGGCCTAATTGTGTGTTTGTACAGTTTATATTTGGAGAAGTCTTATCTGAATGTGACTGTTACAATCGAAACGTGCTGTGAGAAGAAATTAAAAGAGTTGTAGTTGTGCCTACGGAAAGTTGTTACATTTTGTGTACTTGTTATGAAGCACATTGGCAGGTCCTTACCTTAATGCTATGCCGCGAGCGTTGAACGATGTCCTTACTTGCCAGCCACAAGTTTTCTGCATTTTTACTGACCTCTGATCGGTGACTAACACCACCCGCTAATAAATTTTGCGAAACCAGTCTAAACGACAGCGGTGGAACCGGGCGTGGCTTGTTGCCAGTGAACCCATGCCTGCCGGGGTGGCTTCTTCCCAAAGAACCCAGGTCTGTTTTTCAAAGGTGTAGCCTTCCTAACAGCTATTTAATTTAACCATTCCATGTCTTTTGTATATGAAAGTAGGTCACAAAATAAGTTTACAGGGCTTATATTTTCGGGTGTTTCAACCTCTAATAGGAACAGCTGAGATTTAACTCAATTGCTTGTGACAATTTTTCAACGGTGTCCTCCCCCCCCAATAGCCGCCGCTGCCGCTTCCACAATAGAGGGATTTTACACATTGTGGGACGAGCTTTCCTGTTTCCCGTTGATAATGGTCCCTCTCCTGTGTTATTAGCCACTGTGTCGCCAATGTTTGCACCTCGCCATTAACTTTAAGTTTAGGGTCCCCATGATTTTGCTTCAGCGTTGGAAACAATTGCCCGGCGACGAATTCAAACTGATGTAATTTCTGTGTGTATATAAACGAGGCAAAAAGGGATAAGTTATCGCTGCACATGCCATGAAGGTATGTAGCGGGAGCAGAAGGTTGGCTCCATTCATTCTTAAGCCCCGCACTAAATGGGAGTGGTCGACTTCAGCTTCGGCCGCCTTACCCCCCGGAAAGAACGCCAGTACCCACTGAATAGGAGACTGACTGAGCTCCAGAGTCAGTTTGAGCGAATATACATTCGTGTTATCGTTACCTGGAGATACTTAAACTGTCTCGTGATTTTGTGTGGGCCGTGATAACGTAGTCGGTATAAGGACTGGCTAAGGGCAGGATGGTCCGGGATCGGGGGGGTAAAAAAAGGGGGGAAAAAAATCCCGTTGGGGGACGACATTTTCCTCATCTTCCAGACAGGCACTGGGGCTTGCCCAAGCTCCTGTAAAATGGGTACCGGGTCTCTTTCCCAGGGTAAAGAGGCCGGAGTGTGGCGTTGACCACTCACCCACATCTAGCACCAAGGCTAAAGAAATAGTAGATCTATACCTCTTCTTCCCCTCTGGGCCTTCATGGCCTGTTCTAGGATGAACTTTATATTTTGTACCATTTCACCATGGGCAAATGAATGAAGGTGATTTTTTTTTAAATATATTTCAAGCATTCTGCTGTCAGGGTTGCCCTTTATCTGCTCTTATGCACCATTTACCCTTTTGAAATCTTTCTGCACAAATGTGTATTCATGGTAGAAAGTTTGGGACACCCTAGCTGAGGACTTACTTCCATGTTTTACCATTCCGTTTATCACAGCTAACAACAGATCACTGTTGTAATGGAACAACATATACTTCAGCGATACCGGTCTACTTACTTACTGACTCCATGGTGCAGAGTCCTTCTTGAGAAGCTAACTGGTCTGCAGCTAGTCAAGAAACTCCCCGCATTTCATGGAACCCGAAGGTTCATTACCGCACTCACAGGCGTCCACCAACTGTCTCTATCCTGGGCCAGCCCAATCCAGTCCATATACACACATCTCACTTCCTGGAGATCCATCCTAATATTATCCGCCCATCTACGCCTAGGTCTCCCCAGTGGTCTCCTTCCCTCCGGTTTCCCCACCA
>Ga0123355_10006746_pt1 | contig 17087 bp, 13 predicted proteins | sample TergutEmb28metaG_3_FD_89872 | JGI IMG/M metagenome (GOLD analysis project Ga0123355, IMG submission 89872) | Embiratermes neotenicus P1 segment gut microbial communities from Petit-Saut dam, French Guiana - Emb289 P1 | ecosystem: Host-associated > Arthropoda: Insects > Digestive system > Gut ...
AACGAGTCTTTATGGAAAAGTTTTATAGGAGCAGTAAGTGATGAGAAGTGAAAGACTGGGGTGAAAGCGTGAGTGAATTAATGATTAAAAAAAACAATTACAAGAAACTGTACACAGGACTCTCCTGCTAGGGTGTTTTCACCTTTTGTACATGTTGTTTTCTAATTTGTATCGTGTGTTTTGTTGCTAGTTGTTGGTTGACCGTGTGTTTTGTTGTAGTTGACTTGTGTGTGTTGTTATCTTATGTGTATTTGTTGTACTATGTGTGTATTGTTTTTTTTTTACTTTAAATGTTGAAAAACAAATGCTGAGATGATTTCTAAGATTCCAAGTTGCCACTACATGCTTCTCATGTAGTCATCCCGACTTAAATTTAGTAGTAACCAATTTCGTGTTTTGTTTACATGTAAAATAACCACTGCCACCGGGTAACAACCGAATTGCAGTAAATAAATATTATTATAGTACTCGGAGAAAACCCTGTCCAAGTACCAGTTCATCATGGATCCCATGTGAACTGGTCCGTGATTGAACTCAGGAATCCTCGGTAAAAGGCACAACTATGTTTTTCATTCTGGCACATTTCTCATTTGAACACCTTCCCATAAATTGTAACGCAAGTTTCACCAAACATATATACGCTAATGACAAAAGAAAAGTAACGCTGAGACATCCTAGAAAAGAGACACTGATTTCGAAGTCAAGCTGTCCACCAAACCACAAACACTGCCACAGACAGAAACAAGCAAAGAAAGGTCCATTGAAAATTGAAAAGGGGAACTTCACAGTTCTCACATCTAACTAGCTACGGTTCCTGCAGATAACCATTCCACTGATTCTCTCTCGTACATTACAAACCTTGAAGGGCCGTTTGAAGTCATGAATTCAAAGGACGTGCAAACTATGTAACTTAAGAGTAATGGAGCAACAGTCTGAGAGAACAAGCTGTGTGGCTACCTACAGAAATAACTCTTTTCGGCACACGTCAAGACTGCAATGCCGACTGAAGCACGGACATCTGCAAGTGTTTACTTTTACTGCCATCTTGTGGCTCTGTTTATTACTACAAACTCCGCGACACTACTACATACCGTCATGCGTAGATTACTTGAACATATCCTCTTTCTTTAGATATTATCGTGGTAACCCAAACGAGAAGATGGACAGAGATGCATGACAGCATGCATGAACGATGTAAAATGCATACAACACGTTACTCGGATAGCTTAAAGTGAGATACCACTTGGGACGTCAAAAAGGATAAATAATATTAAGCCGGAACTTAAGGAAATAAAATGGTTACGTTAACTGAATTGAAATGGCTGACAATATGATAAAACAGCGCGCTCTTGTGAACACGTTTATGAACTTTCCGAGTTGAATAAAATGGGCGTAATTTTATTAGCCACGCGAAGATTTGCCTCTCCAAAGCGGCTCTCTCCAAGCAGTCAATTAGCCTGCATGCACAGAATATGAAGGATAATCCAAAAAGCGTGACACGTGGAATCAGTAACAATTACTGGCCCAGTTCAGCGACGAGACGTTCTCACGGAATGCTACTGATAGATCAATTAATTACCGCTTTCGAGGACATGCCAGAAACTCAACGGCCAGCGGTCCGAATTTCTACACGGCCGAAATTTTGGTTCTCGTTTCATTCATAACTGACGCAGACGAAGTTAAATGTGCTCCATTGGATATTACAGTTTATCATACAGGGTAAAGGGCCGATCCCAGTGGCTGCGAGGTCTAAAGCGTGGGTCTGCGGCCGCTCGATTGCAAGGATTTCGGGTTCGAAAATCTCACCGGGGGCATGAATATATTTTCTTGTCAATGTTATGTTTTGTCAGGTAAGGGATGATCACTCGTCCAGAGGATTCGTACGGAGTGTGATATGTCCAATGAGTGTGATCGCGAAGTGCCGGAAGGGGAGGACATGAGCCGGAATCGGGTCGATGCGCCACAAGAAAAAGAAATATATATATATATAGGGTACAGCAGAAATGCCTGATAGTGTTTTAAATATAATGATTAATGTAAAAGTTTGAGACTTCTTAACAGATATCTTGGCTGAATGGAAAATTAACTGTAACCATCAGCATTCGAAAATAATATTTTTCAGTTGTGCTCCATCGTCCTCATTGCCATCCCTGCACTCTGCATTCAATCTGGCATAGAATTCATTGCATTTTGTAGTAATTCATTACGGCTGGTTTACCATAAAATGTGAATTCGCTGTTTTAAAATCAGGGATCCTGACAGGACATGTTGCATTACCGTGGCCTACAGACATCTCAAAAGAAAACGTTTTACTGCCACAACATCGGGACCCGTTAACTGGCCTCCTCGCCCACCCGAACTTTCGGCAAGGGAAGTTTTCTTGTGCCGCTGCCTGAAGGGCAAAGTGAAAGAGATCCTGTCAGCATCCATGACTTAAACAGCGCATTCGGTTGTGTACCGAAACCATCCCTAAACTCGTGATGAAATGTGTAATGGCCACTCTGCCGGGTGTATTGTATGAGTGCAGATGTGGCGATACAAAACGTACTTTTTAAATTATGATGGTTACAGTTAAATTTCCACGCAGTCAAGAAAGTGCGTACTATCTGGTACTAAATTGCACCTTTCCCTGCAATTGTTATTTCACTTCAAAAGCCATCAGGTATTTTTGCCCAACATTATACGGTTCCAGTCACAGTGCGAAGCCTACACATAACCTTCTGGAAACAGCAGAATTATATACCAGTAAAGAATGCCGAGCTAAAACCTTTACCTGCGGCCATTCTGACTGCAGTTCGAATCATCGGTTACAGTGAATAGCTAACAGCACAAAATAACTGATACAAAGAACCGTGACAAATGTTAATCTTCTTCATATTTTCTGTACCTGACAGCAAGCACTTGTCAGTAGATTGTAATGGTGGTGGGCGGGGGGAGACAAAGATTACACATTTCAAGAACTAGTACGTCCGAACGTTTACAGAGTGGCCCTATCATTCAATAATCTGTTCTCAGTGATCCATAACTTCGGTAACCTGTTACTAAATGGCTTTTCTGGCTACGTCGATTAGATTACCGGATTCCTTTCCGTGCCTTATTCGAAAGAGGTATTGAATGGTACGCCGCGCCATTCCCCTGTTCTCACGACCTACAGCAGTACAATACAAAATCACTGAAGCATAATCTTTTTGCGTTGACCACCTCTCGGTCACTCAAGCAACTCCGCACCTTTAACGGAACCTTAATTTTCACTACCATGTTCTATTGGACCATATCCTAAGGGCTGACCAACATGAGACCCTCGAGGAAAGTATTTGCGACCCTCGGTTAAATGAATAGTATCAGTAATAAAATTTAACAAATATAGTATAATAGGTCTACAGAACATAATATGGCAAACTAATTAGCAAAGGTTATGTTTAAAAATGTTATAACTTTTCACTTCAAAGACAGCACACCGCAAACCAATATTTCTTTGTGTTTTATCAGGTTCAGTACGCCTTACTACATTGTCATTCAACAGTGCGTCTGGCGTAATTGTTTGTAAATAACAGCGTTCTAGTGAACTCATCCCCCTACCCGCCTTTCAATATACGTATACACAAGTGCGGCCCTACTGAGTTATTATGGGAGGTACTGAGTGGAAAACTTGCAGTAAATCCTGGACCACTGCAAAGATACATCCTTCAGGAAAGCATTGCGCCATCACATCACCCCCCTCTTCTTTCTTGGCATTCATAAAATTGCACTAATAGTTAAAATTCAAGAATATACCAACAAAATGAACTATAATACAATATAGTTTTCACAATAAAAACATTAGAATTTTTTATGAGTCATCGTCAGGGAGCGTGCATCAAAATTTGTACAAAACGTAAGTTACACCTAGATAAAATTGTTTAAAATTGTATGCAAATCGTTTGATGTCCTGAAGTTGGTGCTGTAGATGCGTAATTGTGATGAGACATTCCTTGTGAAATGGACCGTATACGTGTAGAGTACTGTAATCATTCAGTATGTAAGTCTTCCGATATGAACTGGCACCCAGGCACGCGGCTTCTCCAGAGCGTGTTCTGACCAGTCTCGACCTGTTCGCAGTCTGAACCCTCGCTCTGGCTTCTCTCAGTCTCATGCGATCCCAGATAAAGAACGGGAGGGTTTGTGTAGTCGCCGCATTCGGAATGACCGAGAACAAGGAACGAGTGTGCATTAATTTTTGTCAGAAAGTAGGGAATATTTGCTCAGAAACATATGATATGATGAAAATGGCCTTCGGAGAGGATTCCATCAGTCGTTCTCAAGTTTTTGAAATGTTTCGCCTTTTTAAAGAAGGGGGGATATATCGATCACTGAAGGTAATACTGGCACAACTCAAATATTGCCATTTGGAGTCAATACTACAATTGAGCTCAAAAACATAACTACATCCAACAATCCCAGCACAGTTCTTAGTCAAAACATACCTCGCTAGGGGCCATTACTGTCGGATGTAAATTATATTTTTGAGCTCAATCGTGGTATTGACTCAAAATGGGCAATTTTTGGATTGTGCCACTATGTATTCAGTCAGCGATACGTGGCAAGCGACGAACGTCCTGGACGACCGTTGAAGAGCAGGATTAGTGTAATGATTGAAAAAGTGCGTGCTTTGCTAAAAAGCGATAGAAGATTAACGATCAGAGAAATGGCCGAAGAAGCAGAAATTTCGGTCGGTTCGCGTCGTGCAATTGTGACCCAAAATTTAGGCAGGGGACAAATAGCGGCGAAGTACGTCTCCGAATGCTGAGAGCCGAAGAGTAGGGAATAGCTTGTTCGCAACCACTGACTTCAGTGCGCAGTCAATTGCAGACTTTTCAGTTAAAATTATCACTGGCGACGAAACATGGACATACGGCTACAATCCCGAAACGAAGTCCGACTCATCGGTAGGGAAATCTCCTTCGTACCAACGACCGAAGAAAGCTCGCCAAGTTCGAAGCAAGACAAAAGTGATGCTCACAGTTTTCTTCAATCAAGATGGTGTTGTGCACCATACGTACAGATTATGAGTTAATTCTTGTGTGCATGCAGAAATAACCATCTGGGGGTTTCGTTTCCCAATAATTTACATTTTTGTGCAATGTCAGGGTTATAAGAAACATGATATTTAGTCAATAACACCTCTCTGAATTTCACTACAGACGTTCGTAACCAGCGAAGGTAACTCTCGTTTCATGCTGGTGCCAATCAACATGTAATAACAAGATGCACAAACACTAACGAAAGTGAAAGTTAGTGCCACATTTATGTCGCTCCACATCGTTGGCGTGACAATGTACCATTGGGCCACTGGCTGCTTTCAAAGCAGCATACGATCGGTCAGTCCAATTTACGGTCACGCCTCGAACTCCGATACATAAATTTTATATCAGTACTGCTAATAAAGCTGTTTATTAACGCCAATCTTCACGAAATATACCCCCGCCCCATATATAATCCAGAAACTGCTTTGACTCCTTCAATTTCTACCATCCAGACGTACAAACCGCAATACTACTAGCATGACTACACACTATTATAGAAACACATAATGGTTTGGTAAAAAATGTAAAGGCAATGTGATCATAAGTTTTAACAAAATAATTTCCCCGTAATAAGACACGTTTTACTTATTTCTGTAATCGCCTTGTTTTTTCAGCCTGGTCCAACCATCTCCAGGTTCCCCTATTCCCTCACAAGAAGAATTGGCTTTGGTTTTGATTCCACTCCAAAGCTGCTCTTTGAATTTCATCATGCTCGATTTATACACACATTTATCAAACTACCCCGATATGCTGCTAAACCTGCACCCAAACCTCAGCCGTTACAGTCGATGGTCACCCACACGTGTCATCAGCACGCCTGCCAACTTTTCAGTGTTCCCAATAAATAGTAAAACGTCCTTTGGCTTATTAAATTATTGATACGATATATGATATTATGTATGAAATTATATATTTATTTACTACAAGTGGGTTTCCACCCGGTGGCAGTGGTCAGTAGATTTCTACAAAAATAGGAAAGAGGCAGAACAAAGGGAGGAACAACACATGAAACAATATAAAAATACAGAATACACAAAAATAAAACAAAAGTGCAGAAAAACAAACAAAAAGAATATTAAGACACATAAGTCGAGAAATTAGAAAATAACAAAGAGAAGCAAATAATAATGATATAACGTACCACACAGAACCTACATACAGATACATAACTACAAATCAATGATAATGCACATATTTCAACCAAAATCATTACTTCACTTCCCTTCACTTCACTTCACTTCACTGTACTTCACTACACGTCACTCCCTATTTTTCATTTCCCAGCATTTTTGGACGTTTCGTCACCACGCTTCAAAAAAAACTTCCCTTCTCCTCACTTAAAATTACTTTCCTAACCCTCTTCCTAAAAAATATGTGATTTACGGGGGAAAGTCGCTAGTGCCCCTGCAGGCAGATTGTTCCACAGTTTGACTGTCCTATTTACCAAGGAGTATTTACCGATATTTGTTCTTTGTTTCCTGGCCATAATTTTACGATCGTGATCATCCTTGCTCAGGAAGCATGGTCCTTTTAACCCGTGCTCCGGTGCATCCGGTGTATGCTTCAAACAGGACGCAAATGCGAGCTATCTTCCTACGCTGCGCCAAGATTTCCCAGAGCGAATAGTTCGTATGATTTGCAAATTTAACCGCTTTATTTTGCACGTGTTCTAATGGGTTTATCTGACTTTCCCTGTATGGGTCCGAGCACGAAGCCCCATATTCAAGAATCGGACGCACTAGTGACATGTAGGCTAAACTTTTCGTATTACTATTTCCCTTGTTAAGAACACGCATTATGAATGTAAGTGCTTTCCATGTTTTTTGTACTGCATTAACCTGATCAGCCCAGCTTAAATCGCTGCGTATAATTATTCCTAAATATTTGCAGCTGCTCACTTCCGCAATTCTTTGGTCCCCAAAAACATAATTTCGAGGATCCTTCACCTGAGCTCTCGTGAAGCTCACAGCTTTACTTCTACCTGGATTCATTTTTATCGCATTCTCTACCGCCCACTACCTCAATCTGTCTAGATCTATCTGCAACGTTTCTATGTCACTATCATGATTTTCGTACGTATTTTAGTCATCTGCGAATAGTTTAAGAGTTGACTGCGTTCCTCCAAATATAATTTACGTACACGAGGAACAGAAGTGGGGCCAACAGGCTTCCTTGTGGTATCCCTGACGTTATTCTGACTTCCTCATATAATTGCCCTCCTACTGTAACCCTCTGCGGACGACCAAACGACCTCACCCATACGACTACCCTCGAATCCACTCCCGAGGCCGTAATTTTCATAAGCAGCCGAGCATACGGATCTAAATCGAAACCTTTTGAAAAATCAATTATCGCGTCTATATTGGCTCCCTCATCAGGGAATCAGCTATGTTCTGGCAAACTGTGAATATTTGGCTTTCGCACGAGTATCCCGGTCTGAAACAAAGTTGGCCTGCGTACAACAATTTCCTCGTATCCCACACTTGCCTTAGGTATCCTGCTGTGACGCGTTCCATTTGCTTGCAGACCCTGAGGTTAAGCTGACCGGCCTGTAGTTTGATTACCGTTCGATCTCTCCCTTGGTAATAGGAACCGCTGTGGCTCTTTTCCAGCCACTTGGAATAGCAACATTAATAGTTAAGTACAGCAACCGCGCAAGGCATGGAACCATGGCTTCCCCGCCCAGATTTAGAATTTCGCCAGGAACGCCGTCCGACCCTATTGATTTGTTTCTCCCGATCGCTGCTAGTCGCTTCCTTATCATTTTCATGTTAATGGTGAAGGGTTCACCCATACTGGACTTGCATTTTTCGGCAAGCGTCACCTATTTTCACTCTCCCTGACCACAAAAATCAGGTCGTTGTCGTTCTTTGTTGCACTTGGAACAACTCAGCAGTTTTATCAAACACGTTGTTAATTAGGAATAACCGAAAATTCACGCCAATATTAAATATGTTCCTGCGAAGAAAATATAGATCTGAAGTAAAATAAAGCCGAATTTACTTATCTTCGCACCTGGACTGGAGTTAGAATCCCGGTCGGAAAATGTTTCATCTCCAAACACGTCCAGACCGGCTGTGAGGCCGACCCAACATCTATTCTAATGGATACCGGATTCTTTCCCGAATATAAAGAGCTCGAGCGTGACGTTGACCAGTCACCTACATCTAGTGCCGAGGCTGAGTGGATCTATACCTCTGCTCCCCCTATATGACATCATGGGATGTACGAGACAACTTTACCTTTTTTTGTACCACTTTTCCCTTGGATTTAATGTTTATAACCGCACAAATTAAAGGTTCCGCATGGTATAAGCAAAGTTAAAAGGTCACACAGCCACTCTGTGTTCAGAGACTGTCAGACACTTTTTTAGTTAAGATAAAGTTATCGATTACAGTCTTCTGGGACATGACGCTGTGACAATCGGTAACATACCAATCGACACGGCCTCATAACCCAGGAGACTCTTATCTTGGTCAAGGACTCTATAAAAACCTCAAATTACAAGGCGAAGGTTCCGCTGATGCTAAGCCCATCACACAAGCGGAGAAAAAATATAATTCTTCCTTTTCGCCATGCCCGGACCGGCTACAGAGCTCACCCACCGTCCTGTCCATTATCTATCCGGGCGTTCTTCGTCCGGCGCGTAGAGCGACCAAAGTGTGAATCCCACCACATATCCCTAGTGCCGAGAAAGACGACGTGCAGCGATACACCATACCCCCCTGCACGCATTAGGACAACTTTACCACTGTATTCTTCAGCCATTAAAGGAAAATGCTGGCGCACTTTAACTACTCACCTCACACACAATCCTGTGGGTTTTTTTTACATTACTCTACATAAAAATGACAGTCAGCAACCTTCTTTAAGGGAATAAATAACTTCAGCTCCGATGAAGTTGTTTCCACAAACAACTTGTTATAAAACCACTACCCAATATGAATGTACCCTGCAGCAAAAGTCATTTTTCCGAGAGGTCAGTCATGAACCGTAACACGTGCAAAACAAATTACGGCTCTATAAACCTTGAAATCGCTCCTTTCTTGTATGGTAGAAATTTAGCATCAGTAACCACATATAATACTTTTAATAATATGCTGAACACGTCACTGTACACGCCTGATGGCGTCTGATCTGAATTACTAAGATATCAAACAGCATACCTGCACCTTTCTTAAATACCAGCTTTCTTCGAAAAACAGAAAATAAGATCTGCATTTTCACTGCCTATCTATATTAAGCGAACCTTTACTAAGACACATTTCTGGAAAATAATAGGTCCACTCGGTTTCTGCGACACTAATTCTCGTAAGAAAAGACTTGGGATACTTGTAACTGCAAATCACATCCTCAGGATTGCAATGACGACGTTAACACCGACAACTGTAACAGTGAGTCATCTACAACCTTCCACCTGGTCACAATATTGATCTTACAATCACCGCTTATCACACTGTGCAAAAAATGAAGCTCCCCCCCTTGCAGCCTCTCGTAAATACGACATTAATTTATTGCTGCATGACCGGAATATAAAGTTTAATCCGTGTTGCATTAAATGGAGTTGTGAAGCGGAATAAACCACAGCCCGTTGTACATGGTTGACAGATTACTTAAACGCTTATACTGTGTGTCTTCCCATATCGTTGTGATCTGAATCCAATCGAAGTCGCTGGGAACGTGGTTATGCAAACAAATGCTGCCAGTAATGTTGCAGCCTTCCATTCACCAATGTGAAAGGAGAGACCAAGAAGGTGATCAGTGAGTGTTCCAACAACAACAACAACAACAAAAAACAAAATTGTATGAAGGCCCGCACTCATGTGAAACAGCAGAGGAAATGAATATAGGTATATAACGTACCACTGGGGCGCGCTGGGATCTTGGTATTCTGAACTCTTCTTATTGGTAATGTCATTTCCTTCATCACGTTCTATAACTTGTTGTTGTTGTTGTTACAGATGTATTATATTATATTACTACTATTTCTTTTTATGGTTGGACAGCCCTAGTGGGCCTAGACCGCCTCATTACCGAGGCTTCACGATCACACTCAGACACGCCACACTCGGTAAGATTACTCTGGACGAGTGATCGGCACGTCACAGAGACATCTACCTGACAACATACAACACTCACAAGACAGACATCAATGCCCCCGGGCAGGATTCGAACCCGCAATCCCAGCAAGTGAGCGGCCGCAGACCCACGCCTTAGACCGCACGGCCATCGGGATTGGCATTACTATTGCTACGGTGTGTTAATATATTTCTTTTAAGAACTTATTCATGTCTACGTTGACTGTTAAATTTATCGAGCACGTATAACCTAAACAGTTCAGTCCATCGAATATACGTTACTGTTTACGTACAAACAGCATTTCGTAGACAACGTGTAGGTATGTATATTCACAATCCATGTATCAAATTTCATATATCCGGATAAATCAATACATACTAAATCTTATGATTGCGCGTTTGTAATTTCCCTAATTATGGTCAACATGAATAACATGAAGAATACAATCAGCAACTCCATACAAACGTGGCAGAACAACACAAAGACGTCACTAGATTATTACGTCTTATCGTGAAGCTTTTTTTGTGAAGGTAAAGCTGTACAAGCCCTTAGGGCTCCAGGATGTTGAGGCTCCTAGAATTTCTGAACAATTGGCACATGAAGGTAGTAAGGCTGTCAGCCCTACGCACCGGGCGCCTTTACCCCTAAGGAGATATCTCTGGTACTCATATCTGTTAGAGGCCGAGTAGACCCTAGAGCCATACTGCAGCCCAGGGAACCCATCGGGAATCAAACCCGCGACTTCCCGGCTTGTAGCGCAGTGCCGCAACTAAGTACGCCACCGCGTACGCCGGGTTTTTCGTGTACGCCTGCCTATCCCATTATCATTAATAAAGACGTACGTTTTCAAGTGAAGTGTATGTTATTGTCGAAAGATTTTAACCAAAAGTTGAATTTGATCGACAGATTTTAGCGAATATCCCCAATATCAAACATAATTAAATTCAGTCCAATGGAAAGCGAGTTGTTCCATGCGCACATGGCCTTCTCTGCCACAAGGTGTACTAACGTTCTTTTCGCCAGAACTGTACACACATCCCTATTCACGCTCCTCTCCCATCATTTGTGTCGAGCATCACCGTAAGCCCAAATATTCCGTGTCGCACAGTTTGCCCCACTTTTCTTGTGCGACAGTAAACGCCAATAAGATCAGCGGCTTCCAGTTTTATATGTATAAAAATCACCTTCGCAATTATTTGGTAGGATCCCTTGGACGAAGCGTCGACCTATTGCAAGACTCCTACCAACGCAGAAAAACACAAAAACACACACCCGTGTTCCGAAAGAGATTTGAAACCACGTTACGTGTTGCAGCAGAGGGAGATATGCTCTTGACAACACGGCTAGTATGATGAAGCAGACCTATAAACACGTCACATCACGGTTAGGTGGTATGTCCATGTGTATTTCGTAGAATAGCAATGGTATCATGTGACACACGACACCATTGGATCAACACCGAGAAAAGGATCGATGGAATATTGATACTGTACACGAAAGTAGATACTTTTGTTCTCATTAACACAAATTTAAAAAATAATGTTCCGAGGAACCAGCCAACATATCCTATCCTGAGCCACGTAAATCCAATCCATACCCTCATATCCTATTTCAATAGAATCCCTATTAATCTTCCCTGTCCACCAAGGTTGCTAGTAAGGTGGTCCTTTTAGTTTTACGGACTAAAATTTTGTAAATATTTCTAAGTTCCTTGCGTGCTATATGTGCAGCTCATCCCATCATCCTTGGTAAGGAGTACATAGAAATGAAATAATATACATGTTTCCTCTTGCAGGGAACAGTACCTGTTCAACGTGTTCGAGGTAATCGTATCGACCCTGGAATCGAAGTTGCAGCGAATAGAGAATCTTGATAAAGCAGTCGAGCACTTGATGAGGAGGGTAGAAATGCTCGACTCCAGAGTCACCGATAATATTCATAAAACAGACTCTGTTATAACAAAGTTGAGTACATTAGATTTGAAACTATTCCATCAAGACGGTGGGTCCGTCCGGGATCACGGCACGGCCTCGTTCGGAACACCCAGAGCCGCCTCTGCAGCCACAACCGACGGGGAAACGCTGGACAAGAGACTCGTCTCCCTGGACCAGAAAGTAAGCGACATCGACAACAAGTTGGTAGGACTAAAGAATCAACTCGACACCAACTTCCTACCAGCAGACGACATAAATGCAGAGGCAAGCGAAAAGAAACCGATAAGTATGAACGTGGTTGACATAACAAAAGTTCTGAACGCCGAAGTAATGGCGCATGTTTCAAGAGAACTTGAAGGACTCAAGACCGCTACCAGTAACGTTGACAGGAAGTTGCAGTTTCATATAAACCTAGTGTCTGAGAACCTGGGAAAGGTGTTGAATCTGGTATCAGACGTTCATGAAGCAGTTGTCGAGCCTGAAGCCTCTCCATCGTTGCCTCCTACCTACAGAAACAAAACAAGCGTAAATTCTGCAACCGCTGTAAAAAACAGCAAGTTAGACACATTAGTCAAACACATGCACCCTATCCTTAGCGTGTCTGAGAAGATGGATGAAGTCTGGGACGTTGTGGTTGGGACTAAAACCTCTGTCGATGACTTGGTGCCTAAGTCGGACGAGCTTCTCACGCAAACTCAAAGACAAGAACGCGCCATTAGTGATATTCACGCCGATCTCCGCGTAAAAGCCAATAAGATCATTGCTAACTTAGACCTGGTTGAAAAGAGGCTAAAGAAACAAGAACATGACGTTGCAAACCTTGCACAAAGGCCTGTCCCAGCAGAATTATTACTCGACCCCACGATTGACCGACTCGTAGAATACGATCCAAACAGATATTCTGTTGTGATGCCACAAGATGAGATTGTAACAATAACTGAAACCCCCGCTCAATCGTCTACGCCTTCAGTAACCACAAACAATCACGTGACGCCAACCACCACCAACTTTATCTCATCACCAAGCACAGCCACACCTGTCAATGCAGCTACTCCTAGCGCCGGCAGCAGAGGAACAACGAGGAGTCGTGGAGTCATATTCCCTAGTGTGAAGAACAAACCCTCCCCTGCCAACACCACCTTCACTAGCGACCTAATAAACAACATCAAGGATGTCAAGGTGAGTGTTTACAGAGTACCGTCCAAAACAGAAATATGCTATGCCATGGCCCATCAAAATGCACATATCAATTTATTCCTTATTGAACGACGTTTTCTTTTACTCAGACTACAAAGAAATAATTGATGAGTAACTGAGTGTAAAGTAAGTGTTAAGGAAGCGGTCGTTGCCTGATCCTAAATAGTAGTGCAGCATTTGCGAGGAGGGGAAAAGGGTGCACAAATCTCCGGCGCCTAGTCGCTCCGGTGTTTATATTTGGTATGGAGTCTTCTAATATTTTCAGCAAAATTATTGCAGTAACTTTTCCCTTACATACAATAATATGCATAAACTTACATGCACCGAGCAAAAAGCGCAAGATAACAATGATGTTCAGAGGTCACTACAGCAATGTGGCAAGAACCCATTCGCGATCCACCGCGAACTGCCAGAAGATAGTGGAGATGCAGACAATCACAACACACTGTATCATTCGAACCCGTGTCAGTAGCGAGAACCTGCTGGCAGGTACGCATGGCTACCCCGAAACGTTGGGTGACAGTCATCAGGCACTGTGTTGAAGGCATATCAAATTCTCTGCTAGAGAAAGTACTTTTGTAACAAAATTTAGGTGCGCATTATTTTTGCAGTGACCCATGTATGACCTTAATGAGCACATAGTTGCACTTCAGTCGCCGGTAAGTACTGTCAGATTTATTCCGAGTCCGTCTGATACTGCGCTACTAGCTACACAAAGCAAGAACAAGTAATGTGTATGGTATCTCAATACAATACACATTCTGTATAAAAGATCTCCTGATAGATAACTAAGTTGATACAACGAAATGTTCTCAACCCCTTGCTTTACTGAGGGCGTGTAGTGACGAAGGGTCTGTAGCAGTGATTCTCAAACTTTTAATGGACATGCCACACTTGATACAGCCTAAGGCGCACCACATACTAGAATGTGCAACTGAAAAACCTTTTTAATATAATGTTACATATTTAACTCACATACAATACTGCAGGCCAACAAAAGACAAATCTGTTACTTGTTTTAAATACATTACTATTTATTCAGCTCATACACCAAATTACTGAATTGGTAAGGATTCGAATTTAGTATGGTAACAACAAATACATGCGTAACTTGATTATAATGCATACAGCAGTTGGTCAGTAGAAGAACGTATTGAGGAATATTATTATTTATTTTTATTCCTTCAGTCAAATGGTAAGACATAACTAAAACAAGATCATGGCCCCAACCTACGTAATTTTAAACAGTTCAAAACCACCCCTTTAGAGGTTAGGCGTAGAGCTACAATCACCGCCTAAAACACAACAATTCAGTAATATTGCGTACAAACAAATTTACATACACAAAACCACACCCACAAATGGAGGTCAGTGGAACAAGTTCACTCGACACATTACAAGATGACTGCAAGTAGGAGGGGAACACCTCGTCAGTTACAAGACATAACTCAGAGGCAGGTGTTGAATATGTAACAGACTAGAGTTCACCGAGTTTTAGTAAACCACTAACACTTCGAAATTCACTGTTTTGTTCTCAGAACAGATTAATGTAATACTGAACATCTCTTCGTTAGGGAGAATAATCCAAATACGCATGCATTTACCCAAGACCATCAGAAATCCACAATATAAGGACACAATCGCCCCAAAATTTTGGTTGTCTGAGATATGACGTTGTGTCATTGGACGAGGGGTTCGCGACCATTCGAAGGACGCGCACTATTCGCCCAACGACATAGCGTCATCACACAGAGGACCCGAGTTTTAGCAACATAGTCGTGAGAACCTTAAAACTCGCATCACCACTGCAGTCAATTAGTGACGATCCTAGGTGAAGAGCTTTAAATGATCTGGTTACACGAGACGGTATAACTCAGTAAGGTGAAGGGCTACAAGATTAATGACCTAGTGGCAGTCCCCAGTAAGGGCTGGGATGTTTTCTTTCCTATAATGTGCAGACTGGCCCTGAAGACCATGAAGTCTCCTATGCAATAGGAGCGGAGGACCGGGAGAGTGCCTCAAACTAAGACATGGCCGCTCCCCTCCAAATCGTCTAAATTTCATTACTCAATAATCATACTACCATTCATAATTTATATAGTCTAATCTCCTGAGAGCGCCGTTAAATAACCACGATTAAAACCAATAGCTCAGGTTGCGCAGGGTATAGTGAGGTACAGGTGCCTGTTAATTGTGCAGCCCTGCCAAAGGGATGTATCTGCAAGAGGTCGTGGACTATATAAGGTGGTAACTCGGCATTCGCCTTGAAAGACTAAAAAAATATAGAAAACATCTTTCAGATACCCGGTACCCTACGGGTTATTCGAACAGAATAGCCACTGAGAAAGACATAGTTGCGGTTATGAGGTTTCGTGTATAAAAGAAAGGAAGAGACAACCGCCGATTTCTTAACTATAGGGAGCGATGGAATGGACCCACCAACACCCAGCATACGGTCAACAACTCCGTCAGGAGCATTCAACAAGAGTTCTCTCAGAAAAAGTAACAGCAATAGGAAAGGAATAAAAAAAGAAACAATGCCACAACCAAATAAAACATGCATAAACGAGTACAAACCTAAATGCAACACTCTCCTCATAGTCGCTCAGTTTGTCAAGATTTTCTCCGGAAATATCGTACTCACAAAACCCCATTCTCATACAGGCTAACATTGTTATACCACATTTTATCAGATTAATTTTCTATACATGTTCCTCCCGTGGTCTATTTCGTCTAGGTTCTTCAAGTAAGATTCTTTACCCACTTAATTTCTATGGGCCGAACGCCCTAGAAATCGTGGTTCGATTCCGGGCAGGATCAAAAGAATTACCTTTTCGCCACAGCGTCCAGACCGGCTATTTCTCCAAGCTACCAGCCTCCTACTCAATGGACAAGGCGGACACTTTCCTCGAGGGACAAGCGGCCAGGACGTGAAGCTGACCACTCACCCCTCATTTAGTGCGAAGATTAAGAAGGAATCGAACTATACCTCCTCTCCCCCATACCTCTTCGTGGCAAACAGAGGGACAACTTTATCCTTTACATTCCATAATTTAACCACACTAATATTTTGTTACGGCCGATCCCAGTGGCAGCGCAGTCTAAGGTGTGGGTCTGCGGCCACCCGCTTGCTGGGATTTCGGGTTCGAATCCCGCCTGGGGCATAGATGTCTGTCTCTTGTGAATGTTGTGTTGCCACGTACAGGTCTCTGCGTCGAGCTGATCACTCGTCTACAGGTGTAGTACCGCGTGTGGTGTGTCGGAGTGTGATCTCGAAACCTCAACAATGAGGAGGCCCTGGCCCAATAGAGGATGCTACACCATGGTAAAATTATATATGTATTTTGTTATGAGTACAAATGATTGAGCTCTTGGCCGACTGCACGACTGAATCTAACGGTTAATTATCTCCATTTCTCACTAGCTAGAAGTTAGTCGCTGGTAAATGAAACAATTTTATCCTTCGTAAGGCATCCTATCCTATTCTTGGAATATCATTACTGAGCTTCTTGAACAATGAGTCGGATTTTGCAACAGGGATTATAAATGTTGTAAGCTATTAAAGCCGTAGTGCCGCAAGTGATAGAAAGAGTAAAAGGTAAAGGTCACCCCGTAATATGCCATGACTGGCACAGTGGGGGAGCAGAAGTATTGCTCTACTCGAGTTTAATATCGGCTACTGATAAGGGTGAGTGATAAATGCCACGGGCCGGCCGCTTCATTCCTGGGAAGGAGCCCCGGTACCCATTGTACGAGCGGCTGGGTGGGCCTCGGGGCTCATCTGGACGAATATGGAAAGAGAAAACCCCTTGCC
>Ga0123355_10006747_pt1 | contig 17087 bp, 11 predicted proteins | sample TergutEmb28metaG_3_FD_89872 | JGI IMG/M metagenome (GOLD analysis project Ga0123355, IMG submission 89872) | Embiratermes neotenicus P1 segment gut microbial communities from Petit-Saut dam, French Guiana - Emb289 P1 | ecosystem: Host-associated > Arthropoda: Insects > Digestive system > Gut ...
CAGGCAGACACGCAGTTGCCGCTTATAATTGCACCGTCAAAAATTTCTGTTGGGTTAATGATTGTGGTAATGCTTTGCTTCATGTCTACGCCGTAAACATAGGTATCGTGCAACAAACCTTGGCTTTGCAACATTTGTACATAGCCGACTTTGGGTAGGTCTGGGAATTTTTCGACACTTTTTGTAAGCGGCAATGTTTCGTAGGTGACAGTTTCGCATGGGGCTACGTTTTTGCCAAGTTCGCCCAAATATACGGCGGCTTTAAGGCCGGCAAGGCGAAGTGCATTTTCGTAGTCGTGTGGTTTTAGCCCATCCACTGGTTCGAAGGTAAGCACAAGGTTGTTTGTCTGGGAAAATGGTGTATAGTCTGCGCCAATCCCTGTCATGTCAATAATGCCTTCTTGGAAGCCAACCACTTTACCGCATGTAACAACTGCGGAGCCGCGCAGTACATGGGTTGTACCGGTACCCACCGTGTCAACGGGGGATAGTACACCCGGGAACATGCCGCCGGGGCCTTCCACTTTAACACGCGGTTCGATAACATCTTTGACCGGTGTAATGCGAACGCTTTCGCCGGGGCGTGCAATGTCTGGCTGTACGGATTTGAAGCGTTCGTCTTTTAGCAACAAAGCCGAAAGTTGGTCTTTGTTGACGTATAGTACGGAATTCTTTATTTCAGAAACCGCACCAAACTGAATGTCTTTGATGGTGATGAAGCCTAGATTAAGTTTCACCGAGCTGCCTCCTTTATTAAAATGGGGCTCTGCCCCAAACCCCGCCGCTACGCTGAGAATGAATCCCAGCTACGCTTCCTTCGGGGAGCGCGACGGCGCGCTTTTTATTAAACTGTAATCAATTTCCATAAAATCTTGCAGTGCTGATTCCGGGATTTTTCTGTGTTTCTCAAATTTCTCGCAACAGGCAATGCTGTCCTCTATTATAGACAGCGACCCAAAATCCAATTTATTTGCTTTTTCGGAAACAATAATGGATTTGAATGGCGTTTCGTTCGGCTTGACGCTTCCAGATAGTGGATGTGTAAGCAGCACATGCCCTTTGTGGATATAGTCACGCACAATACATAAAATTTGGGAATATGAAACATCTTGATAATCCACATTAAATGCATGTTCTAGCCGGTTTTTAGCCAAAATATTATTTGTGACTAATTTCTCTATTTTGTATCGCCGCCTCCCGGGGGGAATTCTATAATTACTATACCACAGCTATGTAAAAGGAACAAGAATCAAAAAAACAAAATCAACTGGTACGAAAATCGTACCAGTTGATTTTGTTTTTTATTTTGCTACTGTACAGTTATAACAACACAATCTCCAACAGACATATACTCACGGGCACCAAAACTCTGCACCATGGGCCCTTCTGCTTTAAACACGCCGGGGTTAATAACGCGGGCGTAGTAGTAGTACGTATGCACACTGTCGAAACGCCCATTAAAGTCGAAGAACGTAATGCGCTGACCATCGGTTGTAACAAAAGCCCAGTGACGGTAGTCGTGCGAACGGTTTCTTGTATTGGCACCAAACCTTGCAGAGTGTGCAACATGTACAAGCCCCGCCGGTAAAAAGTCAGTTATTACATAGGAACCATGCATTGCTCGGCGTGAGTAGTCAATTGTAATTTGCACACGAATTAATTCGTCTTGAGCAAAAGTGGTTGCGCGGGTGTTTGTTCCTGCGCGGAAGAATTCGCGCCGTATCGAAATATCTTCGTCGATAGGTTCAATTTCCGCAAGCGGTATGCGCACAATGGATACCGCGCCAACGTCCCCGGTTACGTTTACCAGTTCAAACTCATGCATATTCTGTGCCGGGATGCGCAACGTAAACGACCAGCCGCGAGACAAGTCGCGGGTTACTTCCTCGCCAAAAAGCGTGTAGGTGATGCTAGCCGGCGTTGCGGAAGAATTTTCAATTTCAATGGAGATGAAAGCAAGGCGTTCTAGGTTTAGCGCAAGGTGGCATGTGTGGCGGTTTGCGGCGTAGTTGTGCAGGCCAATGCTTTGGGGCAAGCCGAGTTTTGCCGCAAGTAGCGATACCACGCTTGTTACATCTTGAATTTGACGAGTGTTATTGCCAATATTCACGCGGTAGTATGGCGCAATTCTTTGAACATGGGGTGCAATGCGCGAGTTGTACAATTCAAGTGCGGCATGGTGTTCGCCAAGTGCAATTAGCCCCATTGCGATATATGCGGTGTTGCGTACAGACATATTTTCTACTTGCGCAAAGCGTTGCAATTCTAGCAGAACAGGCTCGCCCAGCAGTGCAAGGCCGTACAGTGCCAGCATTCTGTTGTCCATATTTGCGGCGTCAAACGCAGTGTACAAATAGTTGCGGAGCGCGGCGACATTTACTTCGTCCAGCACAAACGGGATAAGTGAGACAGTGGTTAATAAGTTGGCAGAAGAGTAGGGGAGCATTGAAATTCCGCCATTTTCTTGCTGATACTCACGTACATCAAATTCGACTGTGCCGCCAAATAGCGTAACATCTGGGAAGTGATGGCTAATAAGCCGTGTTGCTTCGCGGCTGGCTACGAGGCCTTCAATTCTGCCGCCGCGTGTCCAGCGCATGTTTAGCAAGTTTTGTAAAAAGCGGCTGCGGCCATGGTCGGTAAATGTGATATTTGTAAGGCCGCCGGGGTTTACGTCAAACACGATGCCGGTTGTGACGTCATAGAAAACGGCGGTATCTACCAAGCGGTGGCTTGCCACTACTTGGTATTCGTGGCGGATTGCGTCGCTGAAATTACCAACGGTTGCACGAATTACAATGGCATGTACGCCTTCGTTTTCCATTTCCCATAGCGGAATGTTTACGCGCTCGAATGAAACGCCTGTTGCGCGGCGAATATCAGTTGGTGCGTCTTCTCGCCAAACTTCAAAGGTCACTTCTTCGCCGCCGGTAAGGCTTGTGCCAAACACATTTACGCCCAAGGTCGGCATGTCACCTACAAGAAAGGTACTGCTTAGCGTGTAGTGGACAAACATTGGGTTTGTGACGCGCATGTTTTGCACTGCGTTACCCGCGTACAGGTCATTGCTTAGTGCAGACGCGGTTATTCGCCAAGATGTGATGTTGTCTGGCAACTCAAATGTGAATGTTGCAACGCCGCTGTCGTTGGTGTGCAGGCTTTTGAAAACGGCGGTGTCCTCGAAGCGTTCGCGTATACGGGTGTCGCTTGCGCCGCCTGCCATTTCTGCAGCGGGTGCGGCGGCAGGTGCGGCATTTGCTGTCACGGCCATATCTGCCTGTCTCATCATGGAGCCGTACATTGCAGAATCTTCTGCTTCTTCTACCAAACCGTCGCTTACAAACGTCTGGTGAGTAGACAGGCTAATTTGCAGCGAGTCATTGATATTACGGTACAGCGCGGCAAGCGTGTCAACATCGTAGTTCATAAGCGCGAACAGGGCTTCGTCCACCAAGCTTATATTTACGTTGGCAGGTTTAGGGTTGCCGTCCGTGTCCGTTGTAGTAATCGTAATTGTTGCCGTATCGCCCGGGCGGTACTCTTCTTGACAGGTGCTTATTTCCAAGTTCATTTGGCGGCTGTCCCTGTTAAAGTTTAGCCGCTGGCGCATATTCCAGCCGGAATTATAAGTGTGCCCATTAAAATGATAGGCAAAAACTTGCGTATTTGGCATATGCTCTTCGCCAAATGTGAAACTCAGCGGGTTGGTACCAATGTGGTAGCTAAGAATGCCGTCGGAAACCACAACAAACAAGAAGTTGCCGCGGGTTACGACTTCCGTACCTTGCATGACTGTAAGCTCTACAGGGTCGCCAATGTCGTAGCTTGCTTCCGCGCCGTCTAGGAATAGCTCGCTGTCGTCTGCATTCCAGTGGAACCAAGACCAGTCGCGTCCAATAAATACATTATGCGTAATACGGCGGCCATTGCCGTCCGTGGTGCTTACGCGGGCTTCGTAGCTTTCGTTCCTGCGGTCTGGTACTGTAAATTCTCGCATGGCTTCGCCGTTTGCGTCTGTTGTAAGGTCAAAGCTTTGCAGGCGTTCTTCCCTGCGCTCGTGGCGGTAGCGCGGTACAACCTGCCTATTAATAAAGCAGTAGCGTTCCCCATCGCGGATGGGAACCCAGTAAATGCGGTAGATATTCACGTTAAGCCGTTGCCCTGCAACCGCGTCGCAAAGGTAGTCCATCCAATGTGCGGCTGTGCCGTCGTTTAGGCGGTCAAGTGTGATTTCATGCACATTTACGGTAAGAGTCGCGTTACCGTCGTCCCGCGTGGCACGGGCGTTAACGTCTATGTCATTTGTGAAAACGCGTACCTCTGTGTGGGTGTGAACCCAGCCGATTTCCGGCAAAGTTGCCTCGGCAGAAAAGCCAAGATGCCTTTCACCTTGCACGTTTGCATTTGCTGCAGTTGGTCTTGTGGAAAATTCCAGCTCGCCGTTGATGTTGGTGTTGCGTTGGCCGTGACCTGCGCCGGGGGTGTTAAGTTCCCAGCCCCAGAAGCTGTAGGAAACGGATAAATCTGCAACAGGAGTGCCTTCAAAAAATTCTGTCCGGGCGGCGAAGCTAACTTCTTCCCCGGCAAAAATGGCGGCATGACTTGCAGAAACAAGCAGCTGATACGGCGGCTTTACATAGTCCTGCACGCTAAAGAACATCGAGCTTATGGCAATATCGCCGTGGAAAATTGCAAGCTCGTACGAGCCGGGGTCAAGGTTGGGCAATATAACTTCCCCGGAATACGAACCGTTTATAACAGGGATGGTTTGCCTGTGCAGGGTATCTTGTTCGCCCATGCGCCACCAAGAATGCTCGGTCAAGACAGCGGTTACATGTGTGATATTTTCATTTTGTGCACGGTTTTGCACAAAGCCCCAAAGGTTAACAGTGTCACTGCGCTGGAAAAGGGTACGGTCAAGCTGCAAAACGCTCCAGTACAAGTCGCTTGCGTTGTTGCCACCAATCCACGGGTCGTGCCAGCTGATAAACGAGCGGGCAAATGGCTGGAACGCTATCGAATGGGCAAAAACTACGCTTGCCATACCGCTTGGTGCGGTAATTACAATGTAATCGCCTGCGCCGCTTGCCATGCCGCGATCCATAATTGCAATTCCGTATTCGCTGGCTGTAAACGTGCTGCTGTTGCGTGGGTCGCTAATCTCTGCGCCTGCAATTGGCTGGCCTGTGGTCATATCATTGACCCACACAAGGGTTTTGTCGCTGTCTGCTACGACCTGTGTTGCAATATCTGTAATTTGTAAAATAACTTGATTGCTTGCGCCGTCGGTGGTGGCGGTCAGTACATAAAAACCTGCGGGCAAATTCTGTGAAATAGTCACATTTTCGCTCCAATGCCAGCGGTTTCTGAGGTTTTGCGCGGCGCGTACACTTGTGGAATACACGCTTGTTAAACTGGAAGTGTCAACCAAGCGTTCGCCGTTTTGCCCATGGGCCCATTTTGACCAATGTGGAATATCTGCCATACGATTGATTGCGGAAATGGCGTATTCGCGGTTGTCTATACGGTGTACAGTAATATTCATTGTTGGGCGCACGTTGTTCATTTCGCGGTTGTAGTTGACCCAAATGTTAAAGGTTGGCTGTGCAAAAGTTGGAAATTCCACATGCCTGTGCGGGAAATGAATTTGCGCATTGTTTTGTTCATGCTCCGGCTCTTGTTCCGGCGCGGTTTCAAAAGAGAACATGCGCTGGCCGCTAATAGCTTCGCTACTGCCACTAAGCGCGATGCCATCGCTTAGTGTAACGGTGTAAATTTGCCCGTATGCCAAGGGGTTTGTTGGCATGAAAACAGCCGTGCCATCACGGTGGATAAACCGCCCATCTACGTGCGGGTAAATGCTAAAGTGGTCTGCGATATTTGTTTCGCCATCTATGGAGAAGTTGAATTCGATACCCGTACCCACAGGCACGTTTGTGGATTGGTGACGCGGTAGGCTTGTAAGCAATTCGAAACGCAGTGTAGTTTGAAACGCCCATGTAATATCCGGGCTGCCGTCGCCCCGCGATAGTCTAAAAATGTACACAGAATTTGGCATAAGCGCGATTGTTGGCGCGGCAAGAAAGGTGCGCGAATCTTCGCGGCTAATAGCCAGCGGCGGTTGCCCATCTATGGAAAGGTATGGGATTCCCGTATAATCTGCCGGGGTGCGTAGAAAGAACGACGACAGCGGGTCAATACCAGTTAGCCCAAACATGGTTGGCGCAAGAATGTACCCGCCACGCGGTACCAAAACTTCGTCAGAGAAATTTTGGTCTGCAAAGCGTGGAATATTTGGGTTTGCAGGTGCCTCGCCCACGATATTTAGCGGCTGAAAGTTGCGGCTTGCTACTGTGGCCTCGCCAATGTCCAAAACTGGTGCGGCAATGCCAAGTGCGGGGCTTCGCCCGCAGCCGGGCAGTATAGAAAGTAGCAGTACCGCGGCTATAGTTAGCGCGATAATTTTTTTCAAGTTGTGACTCACAGTCACAACTTGAATATTTTTTTTCGGTTTGGATTTCATAAATGCACGACCTTTCGTATTGTTATGTAAATAAAAACCCCCAAAATGGTGTGGACATTACACCTTTTGGGGGCAAGGTAAAACTATTTGTATTACATCCGAGATTTTTCCTCAAAAACTTCCGCAACAGCCTTAATAGACGATGCCAGTCCTTCTATTTTAGCCACCATTTCGGTTTTCATTTGGTCAACCACATCGTTTGTAACATCAAGTGTTGCCACTGTTGACACAATTGAATTTAACAAATCATCCAAGAAAGCCATGAGCGATGACATTTTTGGGGAAACACTGGCGTAAATGTCTTCTGCTAAATTGGCAGAAGTTTTTGTTTTGGCAGCAAGTTGCTTAACTTCGCCTGCAACAACGGCAAAGCCTTTGCCTGCTTGCCCGGCGCGCGCAGCTTCTATGGAAGCATTGAGCGATAGCAAGTTAATTTGGTTTGCAATGCCAACAATCTGCGAAGACATGGCCAAGAATTGGTTAATATCAGTGCCAATGGAATCTATAATTGCTTTTACATTTTCTGTTTCGGACATGTTGCCTTTGATTTTTTCCTGTACACTGCTGATATTATCGGCAATTTTTTGCGCTTCGTAATCTGTTGCGTTAACCACGTCATAAATTGTTGAAACTTTGTCCATAATTTCGGCAGATGCCATTGCGCTGTCACGGCTAAGGTCATCTGCTTTTAGCCTAGACATTTTATGTTCGCGCATGACACAGGCTTCTAGCGATGCAAGCCCGTGGTGGTAGGCCCTTGCCATATCGTGACAAGTGTTGAAGCCGCAGGCAGAACAGTCTATTTTCCGCTCAACAGTATCGGGTTTTAGCAAATCTTTGTACGCCGCCTCCAACTCGTTGTAGGAAATGGCATAGTTTTGCACCTGTTTTGGTGTGTACGAACGCGTATAGTCGCTTAGAGTTAGCGTACTGTCGAATAGTTCCAACATTTCGTGTAGGCGGTTTGGCTGTTCCAATAATTTGTTTTTTGCAAGATGTTGCCTGTATTCGGCTTCGTCTGCACGGTTGGAAATTTTGCATCCGGTACCAGAGTTACAGCCGTGGCGGCAGTTTAGTACGTCCAGCATATGGGGCTTTATGTCGCGGGACGCTTGGTCGGGGAAGCTGTCCAAATAGCGATATGTGTCGTTTTCGCCTTCCATTTGTTTAACCCAAAGGGAATTGCCCATGTAAAATTCCACATTTTCGCGAAGGCCGCCATGCTTCGAGTATAACTCGCCCAATCCGCTAATATCGGAATCGAACGGAGTTGCCGCAAACGAGCTTACATCAATGTTAAAGCGTTCCGCATATTCCAACAACTTTTGGAATGTCACGTTATATTTGATGAAACCCAATGTGTTGGCGTCAACAATTTCGTCCCGTTTGGAAATACAGGGCGACAAGAAACAAATATCATCGGTTATGTGCTTAACCTTTTTCGCATAAATAGCGGTACACATCATAGGGCTGTGAATGGGCATCAAAGAGCTTATCAGCCGTGGCTGTCGTGTTTCAATATAGTTTACAATTACTGGGCATGGCTGTGAAATCATGCCCATTGCGCCTTGTTGGATATAGCGTAAATAGGCCCAAGTGGTAATATCCGCACCAAACGAGACATCGTAGATATGGTTTACGCCACGGGACTTTAAAAAGCCAAATAAATTCTCGTGATAGCCGATAAAGTTTGTGCGTACGGCAGGTGCAACTATGACGGTAATTTTTTTACCATTTTCCAAATCGGCAAAAAACTTCTCCGTATCATCAATGTAGTCGCGAGCCTTGGGGCCACATTTGTTGATGCAGTTGCCACAATGTATGCAGTTGGAAGGAATAGTTTCGACATGTGGGTTTCCATGTATATCTAAGCTGGTGCGATTAGCACCAAAAACCGGGCAAACTCTGATGCAGTTATTGCACCCAGTGCAAAGTCTTGAATTTGTTGTAATTAAATTTTCCATGCTTCATTCCCCTCTTTTATTTAATGGTGAGAAAAATTTAGTTTCCGGCAACCATAATTTGTGTCCATGCGCGTTCGAAATCTGCTCTAAACTCGCCGAGGTCTAGGAAAACTTCGCCACGAGCCAAGGTTTCATCATCCGGCCAGTAGATAGGGCAGTTTTGCCAGTATTCCGGCAGCATTGCAAAAGTGGCCGAGTTGGTGGTTGAGTAACGGATATAGCGCGTGTTCAAATAGGCAATATCCGGGCGGGTCATAAAGTTGATAAACATTTCTGCACCTGCTTGGTTGCGGGCGTTTGCAGGGATGACCATGGAGTCGATAAATAACTGTACACCTTCTTGCGGGTTTACAAAGTTATGCTCGTCGTTGTAGTAAATAATCCAACGTGCATCGCCGGAAAACACAGTCGCAAGTGCCGCTTCGCGGTTAATCATGCTGTCGATAACTTGGTCGCCCAAAAACGCACGCACAAGTGGAGCTTGTTGCATCATTTTGTTGCGTGCTTGTTCAAGCTCGCCCGGGTCTCTGCTGTTTAGTGAAAAGCCCAGCAAATGTTGTGCAACCCCAATGGAACAACGTGAACTGTCATACATGAAAATATTGTTGGCAAATTGCTCGTCCCACAAAATAGACCAAGAATCCACCGGTTGGTCAACCATGGTCGTGTTGTACAACAGTCCAAAAGTTCCCCACATGTATGGCACAGAGTATAAATCTTGCGGGTCGTGTTGCCAGCCTTTAAACCTGTCGTCGATATACCTAAGGTTAGGGATGTTGTCAAAGTTTGGGCGAGCGAGTAAGCCCTCATTAGTCATGCGTTCTATCATATAGTCTGACGGGAACAAAACGTCAAATTGCGCACCGCCACCAACTACGCGCGCATACATCTCTTCGTTGGTTGCATAAGTAGAATATACGACACGAATGCCATATTCTTCTTCAAACATGCGTAATACCGGTTGGTAAATGAAATGTCCCCAGTTAAATACGTAAATACGGTTGCCGACAGAAGTGTCTGCCGTTGTCTGGCTGTCATTTTGCCCGCTTTGTGTTGTTGCATCGACATCCCCTGTTGCCGGCTCTGCGTTGGCACACGCTGCCAGTCCTAGTGCTACTACTGCTAGTAGTGTGAGCATTGTTTTTTTCACTTATCATTCCTCCTATTATTTACCGCTTGAAGCGGTTGTGGTTATACCTTTTGTTACTTACTGTTGTGCTTGTTGCTTTCTAATCAACCGCTGGTCTCGTCTGTTTATGAAGAACAGCATCAGCATGATTATAATAAAGATGATGGTAGACAATGCGTTAATTCGCGGGTCTACGCCGCGTCTTGTCATAGAGAAGATTAGTATTGATAGGTTTTGAGTTGCCGGGCTTGTTGTAAAGAAACTTACCATAAAATCGTCAATACTAAGCGTAAACGCTAACATCGCTCCGGTTACAATCCCCGGCCAAATTTCCGGTAGAATAACTTGCAAAAATGCACGCATAGGCCCAGAGCCTAAATCCAATGCGGCTTCATATAAATTAGCATCTAATTGTCTTAGTTTTGGTAGTACAGATAGCATGACATATGGCACATTAAAAATAACATGCGCCAATAGCAGTGTGTTAAGACCAAGGCCACCGCGCCCAAACATACGAAACGCAAACAAGAATAATGCCATCAGCGTAAGCCCTGTCACAATGTCCGGCATCATAACCGGCAATTTTGACACCGCCATAATGGCGCGCCTTTTACGTTTGCCAAGCCTGTCTACACTAATGGCGGCCAATGTACCGATGATGACTGCCAGAATAGTAGAAAGTACACCAACAATCAGGGTGTTGCGCAATGCTCGCATAATATCGCGGTCTTGGAACAATTCAATATACCAATCCAATGTAAAACCGCCCCAATTACTTCTGGAACGCGAAGCATTGAAAGAGAAGACCATCAAAATCAATATAGGTGCGTACATAAAGAATAGAACCAGTCCAAGATACAACTTTTTTATTGTCGCCATTACACGGTTCCTCCTTCTTCCGAGCGTTTATCGGCAAAGGAAAGCACTGCCATGGAAATAAACATCATGATTACCAATATAACTGCTACTGCTGAACCAAAGTGCGGGTTATTTACCGTCAAAAATTGCTGCTCTATAAGGTTGCCAAGCATGAAATAACGCCCGCCGCCAAGCAAGTTGGGGATTATAAACGTGGCAACCGCAGGCATAAACACCATGGTAATACCACTTACCACCCCGGGCAGGCTAAGCGGGAACACTACCCGTAAAAAGACATTGCGTGGGCTTGCGCCCAAATCCTGCGCCGCTTCAATAACACGAGTATCCATGCGGGTGAGGGAAGTATAAATGGGAAGCACCATAAATGGTAAGAAATTATACACCATGCCCAATAGAACCGACGCATCGGTATATAGGATGTCGATGATTGGAAGCCCAAGTCGCTGCAGTATCGTATTGATAAGGCCGTTGCGTTCCAATATGGTTAGCCATGCATAGGTACGCACTAAAAAGTTCATCCACATAGGGGCAATAAACATAAAGATAAGAAAGGATTTTTGTGAAAACCCTTTGCTTGCCAAAATATACGCCAATGGATAGCCAATAAAAAAACATATTAGAGTAGTAGTGAATGCCATCCGCACAGAATGGGTGGCGACGCGCACGTACATACGGTTGCCCGGCACTATTTCCGAAAAAAAGTAACGAAAATAGTCAAGGGTAAACACAAGTTGTCCATCCTGTGTTGTGGTAAGGGCATTGTACAATATGAGTACAAGCGGGGCAATGATAAACAAAGCCATCCACACAACATAGGGGTATACAAATATCTTCTTCATCAGCTTTGTGCCTTAGTGGTTTTATCCGGGGTGTGCGGCATTACGTGAATCAGCTCTGGTTTAATTGTGATGCCTACCTGCGTCCCAACGAGCGACTGTACCGTGCTGTGCACTTTCCAGTTGAAACTCCCTGTATCCACCTGCATTTCGTAATGCACGCCTTTGAAAGTTGCGCGGGTAACTTCGCCTGTTAGCGCGCCTTTTTCCGGCGTAGTAATACGAATATCTTCTGGACGCACAACAATGTCCACTGTTTCGTTTTGAGCAAAACCTTTGTCAACGCATGGGAAGTCGTAATCGGCGAAGGTCACTTTAAAGTCGTCCCGCATTATGCCTTCTATAATATTGCTTTCGCCAATAAAGTTTGCTACAAATGCGTTTTTAGGTTCGTTATAAATTTCTTCCGGCGAGCCTATTTGCAGAATTTCGCCATCGTTCATTACCGCTATGGTGTCTGACATGGTAAGGGCCTCTTCTTGGTCGTGCGTTACATACACAAAAGTGATACCAATGGCCTGTTGCATGTTTTTTAGCTCTACCTGCATCTCTTTGCGCAGTTTAAGGTCTAGTGCGCCCAGCGGCTCGTCTAAAAGAAGAACCTGCGGCTTGTTTACCAGCGCACGGGCAATTGCAACGCGCTGTTGTTGACCGCCAGATAGTGACGAAACATCGCGTTTCTCGAACCCTTCAAGGTTAACCAGTTTTAGCATGGCTTTTACTTCTTCGGCAATGGTATGCTTCGCGACTTTTTTAATTTTTAGCCCAAACGCAATATTCTCTGCTACATTCATATTAGGAAAAAGGGCGTATTTTTGAAACACCGTATTAAGCTGACGCTTATGTGGCGGCGTTTTTAAAATACACTCCCCGTTAAAATGCAAATCACCGCTTGTGGGTTGCTCGAAACCACCTATGATACGCAACGTGGTGGTTTTCCCGCAACCGCTTGGCCCAAGCAGTGTAAGAAATTCGTTCTGTCTTATGTATAAATCAACATGATTTAATACTGTTTGATTTCCAAAGGTTTTTACAATGTTTTTAAGCTCAATAAGACGAGGCATTGTAACTACCCCCTTACATATGGTATTTGGTTTTTTTGTTGGCTCTAAATATCGCCCCTCGGGTTTTAGTAACTGCTAAATCCAAAGTGTATGAAAACATAAATTTGTGGGAATGTCAATTGTTTTCTTGCAATGTTTATGCAAAAATAAAATCAACCGGTACGAAAATCGTACCGGTTGGTTGTGTGTGAGATATAGCCGACTTTAATTTGTAGTTATTATTGCATTTGGAGCTTCCCATCTTACTTCTGCGCCAAAGATTTCACCAATGAAGCGGAGCGGTACAAGTGTACGACCTTCTTCAATCATTGGCGGTGCATCTAATGTGTGGCTGGACTCGGTTTCGTTCACTGTTACTATAGCTTCCGGGTTGCCAATTTGCATGACAACAGTTGTGTTTTCACGAACCATGGTAATGGTCTGTGTGTCGCCATCCCAGTCGAACTCTGCGCCAAGGGCTTCACCGATTGCACGGAGTGGGGCTAGGAGTCTTCCGTTTATGTTTGTTGGTGGGACGTCTAGGGGTAGGGGGGTGCCGTTTATTATTACGCCGTTTGTGGTTGATGATGGTGGGTCGGGTCGAGAGGCTGGATCTGGTACTGGGTCTGATGCCGAAGCTATGGCTTCCTCTAAGTCTAGCTCGCTACGCCAAGAATATGTGAGTGTAGTCCCGCTCCAATTCAATTCTAAGGTAAATGCGAATGGACCCAATACTTCATGTTGCCGAACAATGACAAGTTCTGCTGTTGGCATAATGGAAGCGCAGACATAATGGAGTTCTATATGGCGAGCACTTCCCGCGCGGCTCGTATGGCGCCAAACGTTCATATGGCCAGCAAACTCAGCGTTAACGTACACACGCCATTCGTCGTTGTGTAAATCATAAAAATCTCTTGCCGATGGATTATAATCAATCACCAAACTAATAACCATGCGGTCTCCAGTGGTATCTGCAACTACTGGTGCCACAAGAGCGAAAACAAGCACAAACACCATACATAAACTACCAATTTTCTTTGCCATTTTATTTCCTCCTAATTTTAGTCCTTTTGCGGACGAATATTGGTCACCCCACGCAGGGGGATACTTTACCCTGCGTAGGGTTTCCGGTATTAAAAAAAGCGCGTAAGGACGGCAAATTTGCCCCCACCTACACACCTTGAGTAGTCAAAAAAATAGCGAATACACTCCGCGACCACGGCAACATAGATACATCCCCAGACTATTTCAAGCAACAAAAATACGCGCATTGAAATAAGAACAAGAAAATGATAAACTATTGCTACGTGGTGGCAGACGAATGTCTGTGTGTGCTAGGTGATGCTGTCAAATCCCTACACTCGCCGTGGCGTGCTTCCAACACGTCACGGTCACTACGATTTTTTGTTGCAAATGCATTTTAACACAGTCATTGCGCAAAATGCAAACAATCTTTTTTATACGGCGGCAAGTTCTTTTATATGTCGTTGTTCGGTCATGAGCTTCTTAAATTCTCGTGAGCCTTCACGATAAAATTCAAATCGATCCTCGGATGCCATATCTTTTGTAAGTTCATAATGATACTCGCGAATTTTATGAATATCTTCTATCGTGAAATTTGGACTTACATCTGGTTTCTTCATGCGGTTAATCTCCTTTCAAAAACATAGTTGGCGAATAGATGTCAATAGGTTTGTAACGATGAGATACTACTATTTCACGTATGCCGTTGATGGTTTTAATATTTACAAGATGTTTGAAATTCCAAGAGACAATTATATCGCAGTTGTTGAGAATCGCTATTGCAATATGGGCGCAGTCGTCTAAACTTTTGACTGTTAAGATTCCACGCTTGATTATTTCATATGCCAATTCGTCAACTGCTTCCGTTATTGGTAGTTCTTCAAATTTTGCATCTCCAAGAAAGCCTGCAATTATAGAGCGTTTTGGCTCGAGCGCATTCATGAGTTCACGAGTTGTTATCTCAGAGATAACGGCATCGTAATCTCCTGCGATTATGTCCTTCCACAATGCTAGTGACTCACTCATTTTGTCTGATGCGTCTAATTGGTGTAAATGGCTAATAAATGAAGTGTCTAGGTAAATTTTAAGTTTTCGCATTGCTCACCGCCGATAGAAAATATTTTGTATGCAACGATTATAGCATAGTAAGAGTAATTGTTCAGCTTGTTTTTGATGTTGCTTGCAATGTTTTTTGCCTTAATGATAAAATGCCCTAACAAAAAAAATAAATTCAGTTGGTCGGTTTTACCGACCAACTGAATTTTCACAGAAAGGAAAATTTCAAAAATGAAAATATTTGACGCGCACATGCATTTTTCCAATGTACAAGCCTTCTACGGGGCTGCAGATGAATCTGGGGTGGACTACTCCTATTCTGGATATATAAGGGAAAGAGAACAATCTGATGTCGTGGGCGGCATCTGTATGGGTTTGGTTGAAACATCGCGCTTTACATTCCCGGATAAAAAGGCCCAAACCCCAATGTTTGCCGATTTGGCAGATATTCCACCAAATTTTTATACGTGCTTGGGCGTAAACCCCCATACCTTGGATGACGACGCATTGCAGCGCATTCGCCAAGCAATAAAAGCAGATAACCGTATCGTTGGTTTCAAAATATATGCTGGGTACTACCATTATTATGTACACGACCCCATCTACTTTCCCATATATAAAATTGCAGCAGAACATGGTCTAACCGTGGCAATTCACACCGGCGATACTTATAGCGAACAGGGTTTGCTGGAATACTCGCACCCCCTTGCGGCAGACAGAGTTGCAACAGCGTTTCGCGATACAAAATTTTTGCTATGCCACATGGGCGACCCATGGATTATGGATGCTTGCGAAGTTGCGTACAAAAACCGCAACGTTTATCTTGATATTTCTGGTCTGCTTGCGGGCGACGACGCGCTTATCGCCGCAACAGAAAAACGCGAACTGGTAATGGCGCATTACACGCTGGGTCTTCAATATTTAAACAATTACAAGCGCGTTTTATTTGGAACAGACTGGCCAATTGTTCCCATGAAAGCCTATATAGAATTTTGCAAAAAAATTGTGCCGGCACACACGTACGAAGATGTTTTTTACAATAATGCATTTGAGGTGTATCAAATACAAAAAGTGTGATATAATCGACAGGTATGTCTAAATTACAAATTTATTGGAGGCGCGTTTTAAATGAAGGGCAAAAGAGCATTAACATTAGCAGGTATTTTTTTAGCAATGGCAGGTATGATAGTCGTCATTGTAATGGGGCTTGGTAGTGAAGGGCGTTTGGGTGTCGCTAATATCCGTCAAGGGCTTGACCTGCAAGGCGGGGTAAGTATTCTGTACGAAGCAAGTATTGACAACCCAACTAGCGAAGGTATGGCCGCTGCAAACAATTTGCTGCGCACAAGGCTAGACAACCGCGGTTATACCGAGGCCACCACCGCAGTAGAAGGCACAGGCCAAATTCGTGTAGACATCCCAGGTGTGGAAAATGCCGAGGCCGTTGTGGCAGAAATTGGTGCCACAGCGCAACTTATTTTCATGGATATGCATGGGAATGTGCTGCCGCTGACAGGTGAGCATATTTCTGACGCACGAATGATAATAGACCAAGGAAGTAACGCACCTGTTGTAAGTCTGCAATTTAACAACGAAGGTACGCAATTGTTTGCCGAAATAACCCACGCACTTAGGGGGCAGCAGTTGGTAATCCTTATGGATGGCGAAGTAATTAGTAGCGCGACTGTAAACTATGCAATTACTGGCGGCGCAAGTATAATCAGCGGCGGCTTTACAACCGAGCAAGCAAACTTGCTGGCAACGCAAATTCGTCAAGGTTCGCTACCGTTTGGGCTGGAAGTTATCAGCTTCAATAACGTAGGTGCACGTCTGGGTGCGGATGCACTGCGCACAAGTGTTATCGCAGGTATCATAGGCCTTGCGCTGGTACTTGCATTTATGGCGATATTTTACAAAACAATGGGACTTGCGGCAGATATTGCGCTGGCGATATATGTAATCCTGTTCTTATTAATCATAAGCGGACTGGGTATTACCTTAAGCTTGCCGGGTATCGCTGGTTTGATACTGTCTATTGGTATGGCCACCGATGCTAATATTGTTATATTCGAACGTATTCGCGAAGAGGTGGCAGGCGGCAAAACCCTGCGCGCCGCAATGCGCACTGGCTATAAGCGTGCATTGCCGGCAATTGTAGACAGTAATGTTACAACCCTTATTGCGGGTGTTGTGCTTTTCTGGATGGGTACCGGGCCAATCATGGGCTTTGCGCAAATGTTGGTAATTGGTATTTTGCTATCTATGTTCACATGCCTGTTTGTGACGCGTATCATCACAGTTTGTCTTATGGATTTGGGCATTATCAAAGCATCGCACATGCTGGATAAAAAGCAAAAAGATGCAATTGCCGAAGCTGGGCCCGGCATGGCACCTGTTGTAGAAGTCCCGGAAAAACCAATTGTGCAAAAACGTAAAATATACTTTGGTATTTCCGCAGCTATAATCTCAATTGCCCTTGTATTTGGCATAATTCACGTCATATCTGGCAACGGCTTCTTTGACCTAGACGTAGAATTTGCGGGCGGTACATCATTCCAAATTGACATAGGTCAAGATTTTTCTAACAGCGATATTGAAGATATTGTGCGTGGTATTACAGGGGAATCTGCACCG
>Ga0123355_10006748_pt1 | contig 17086 bp, 13 predicted proteins | sample TergutEmb28metaG_3_FD_89872 | JGI IMG/M metagenome (GOLD analysis project Ga0123355, IMG submission 89872) | Embiratermes neotenicus P1 segment gut microbial communities from Petit-Saut dam, French Guiana - Emb289 P1 | ecosystem: Host-associated > Arthropoda: Insects > Digestive system > Gut ...
ATGTTGGTGAGTTGCCCGTAAGAGACCCCGCCGTAAACGTTTCCATTCTCAAGCAGGCGACTAAATTGTGCTGACATCGGAACCGAGAACAACATCAGGCCAAAAAAGCTCAGCACGGTGGCAGCAGTTTTCGACACGAAATATTCCTCCACGGCGATCAGAGCCGGCATAAACCCTATTTAGTCAACGAAATCCGTTAGATGCAGTGTACCGGATGGCCAAGATGTCCCAGGGCACAAATTTTGTTTTGTCTGCTGGCGCTCCCCAGGCCCCAAGTGCTCGACTTTAAAATTTACCAGATTTTCATGGTGCCAAAACCCGTCCCGTCGCGTCTATTTCACTACCATGCAAACTATCAGCACGAACTGGCAAATGTGGCCGCCGGCGGTGGATTCGGCAGCTTTCGAAGTCGAGAAGGAGTCGAAGTTGAAACTCAGTCTGGAAACGCGGAATCGTGGCGACGTCATTGTCGTGCACTGCCAGGGGCGCATCGTGTACCGCGACGAAGCAGCCGCTTTGTCGCGTGTGGTGGGGGAGGTGATGCACGACGGGAGCAAACTGCTCCTCGATCTCAGCGGGGTAAGCGCGTTGGACAGCGCCGGCATCGGAGATCTGGCTTTGCTCGAAACCTGGGCACGGGAGCGGAAAGCGGACCTGAAGTGTGCAGGCGCCAATACCACGGTCAGCGCCTTACTCGAGCTGACCAACCTCGATTCGGTGCTGGCTGTTTATCCCACAGTCGAGGACGCGCTCGACGCGTTCCGCGAAGACCGGGTCTGCGCAGACTGCTAAGGCCAGGCGTCAAAGTTTCACGCTCGAACCGGCCCCATGTCCCCCCCATTCCGCGGGTCATGGGGCATCGATTTTTGATCTTCCAAACTTCTCTCCCTTCGACTCTTCCTCAACCAGCAATGCCTGCACCTGGAATCTTGCCCAACCCCCCTCAACTCTCCCACTGAAAGCGATAGCGCCCCTTGCGTTCCACGGCCACTGCCTCGGCCACCTTCAAGAAGGCGCGGGCGGCGTGCGACAGATTCGCATCCTTCCGGTAAATCAACCGCAGCTTGCGCTTCAACTGCAACTCCTTCACCGGAATCCTCACCAGCTCCCCGCGCGCAATCTCGTTTTCCACGCTGATCTCGGGCACAAACGCAACGCCATTTCCCATGGCCACAAACCGCTTGATCGCCTGCAGCGTGGGCAGCTCCAGGTCCATATGCAGGGGCGTCTTGTAGCTCTTGAATAGCTGGATCACCTTCTCCCGGTAGGGCGACGAAACAATGTGCGCGACAAAAGATTCCGCGCCCAGGTGCCGGATGCTCACCTGCGACGCCGACGCCAGCGGATGCTTTGGTGGCACCACCAACACCAGCTCATCCAGGAACACGACAACCGTGGACAGACTCGCCTCCTGCGGCTCGTATGACACGACCCCAAACTCCACGTTATATCGCAGCACCGCGTCGGGAATGTGACTGCTCAGCGCCCGCTCCACCGTAATCTTGATCATGGGATGCAGCCGGCGAAACTCCGCCAGCACCGGCAGCAGATAGAGCACGGTGAATTCATTGGCCGCGATGACAAGCTTGCCGGTTTGCAGCTCGCGCAGTTCCGACAGCGACTCGGATGCTTCCGTGCGCAGGTTGATCAGCTTCTCAGCGTACTCATACAGCACCTTGCCGGCGTCGGTGAGCACCCCTTCGCGCGACGAGCGGTCGAACAATGCTTCGCCCAGCTCCTCCTCGAGCTTGCGGATGGTCTGGCTGACCGCCGACTGCGTCCGAAACAGCTTGTCCGCCGCCCGTGAAAACGTCCTCTCCCGCGCTACCGCAAGAAAGACTTCCAGCTGCGCAAGCTCCAAGACAATCGCTCCTTTAATGGATTTAATCGAATCCATTAGCCACGCTTATAATAGAAGACTTTCTAATGATCAGTAAAGAAATATAAGTTTTGCTTCTAGGTGGGAATGTCCGTACCATAGAAAGATCACGGCGGCATGCCGCCCCAGGGATAGAGCTGCGGCGCGCCGGCGGTGGCGGGGACTTCCCCGCCGGCATAGGGTAAACGTCCATGAGCACAGAGCGAGCGCACATCACGGTTTTCGACACGACCCTTCGCGACGGCGAGCAATCGCCCGGTTGCAGCATGAACGCGCAGGAGAAGCTGCGACTGGCCCGACAACTGGACCGTCTCGGCGTGGATGTGATCGAAGCCGGTTTCCCCATCGCCTCCGACGGGGACTTTGAGTCGGTGAAAGAAATCGCGCAAGTGGTCCGACGCCCGCTCATCGCCGGCCTGGCCCGCGCCTGCCGCCAGGACATCGAGTGCGCCTGGGAAGCCCTGAAGTATGCGGCCCGCCCGCGCATCCACGTTTTCCTCGCCACCTCCGACATTCACCTGCAGTACAAGCTCCGGATTACGCGTGAACAGTGCGTCGAGCAGGCGCGCGAAGCCATTCAGCTGGCAAAATCGTTGTGCGATGACATCGAGTTTTCTCCCGAAGACGCCACGCGCACCGATTCCGATTTTCTCTGCCGTGTGCTCGACGCGGTGGTCGAAGCCGGCGCCACCACGCTCAACATTCCCGACACCGTCGGCTACACGGTTCCTGCGGAATTTGGCGAGTTGATCGCCACCATCCGGCGACGCGTGCGCGGGGTCGAAAACGTCACGATCTCGGCCCACTGTCACAACGATCTGGGGATGGCCGTCGCCAACGCCCTCGCCGCCGTCTCTGCCGGCGCCCGCCAGGTCGAGTGCACCGTCAACGGCATCGGAGAACGTGCCGGCAACGCCTCGCTCGAAGAAATCGTCATGGCGATGCGCGTGCGCCCCGACCGCTATCCCTACGAGACCAGCATCGTCAGCGAGCAGTTGTTCGCCTCCAGCCAGATGCTGAGCGACATCACCGGCGTCCCGGTGCAGCCCAACAAGGCCATCACCGGACGCAATGCCTTTGCCCACGAAGCCGGCATTCACCAGGACGGAGTGCTCAAGAATCCGCTGACCTATGAAATCATGACGCCGAAGTCGGTCGGTGTCCCTGATTCCAAGCTGGTGCTGGGCAAGCATTCCGGCCGTCATGCGCTCAGCATGCGCTGCGAGCAGCTCGGATATCAGTTCGACCGGCACGCGCTCGACGACGTCTACCGCCGCTTTGTCCGCCTCGCCGACAAGATCAAGCACGTTGAAGATCATCACCTGCTCGAACTGATCCGCGACACGCACAAGCCCAGAGGCTCGGCGACTCCGTTGATCGAGCCCATCGTTCCCGCGAGTGAGGCGGTGGTCAATGCGCCGGCCGTTGAACCCGAGCTGGCGAAACCGTTCCCCGTGGCAGGCCAGACCAATACCTTCGGCGTCCCGCTCCCGGTCCACGCCGAACCGCACCACGAACAGACCCAGCAGGAAGACTACCTCTGGGGCGTGTAGGAAGTGAATCATTGAGACATTGAGCAATTAAGGCATGATTCCCGGGCGGCCGGGGACAAACTCGCTCAGACAACTTCCGTGATTGCGCAGCCACCCATGATCCTCAATCTCACCGTTCTCCCAGGCGACGGCATCGGCCCCGAAGTCACCGATCAAGCCATCCAGGTTCTCGAAGCCGTAGCCGGTAAATTTGGCCATCAACTCGAGCTCCGGCACAAACTCATCGGCGGAGCCGCGCTCGAGGCCGCGAACGACCCGCTTCCGGCGGATACGATCCAGTCGTGTCTGTCGTCCAAAGCCGTGCTGCTGGGCGCGGTGGGCAGTCCCAAATTTGACAAAAATCCCGGTCATCTCCGTCCCGAAGCCGGACTCCTCCGCATCCGCCGCGAACTGGGCGCCTACGCCAACTTGCGTCCCGCGGTCTTGTTCCCGGCTCTCGAAGATTGCTCTCCGCTGCGCGCCGAATTCGTGCGCGGCACCGACATCATGATCGTCCGCGAGCTGCTCGGCGGAGCCTACTTCGGCCAACCCCGCTCCCTGGAGGAAAAAGACGGCGAATGGGTCGCCATCAACACCATGCGCTACTCCGGGCACGAAGTCGAACGCATCGCCCGCGTCGCGTTCGATCTGGCGGTGAAGCGCAAGAAAACCGTTCTGAGCGTCGACAAGGCGAATGTCCTCGAATGCTCGCGCCTGTGGCGGGATGTCGTGACGCGAATCGGAACAGACTATCCCGAGGTCAAGCTGCGTCACCAGTATGTCGATTCTGCCGCGATGCTCCTGGTGCAGCGGCCCATCGATTTCGACGTTGTCCTGACCGAAAACATGTTCGGCGACATCCTCTCCGACCAGGCCGGAGGGGTAGTCGGTTCGCTTGGCCTGCTGGCGTCGGCGAGCATCGGCGGCCCGGTGGGTCTCTACGAACCCGTGCACGGCTCCGCGCCGGACCTCGCCGGCAAGGGAATCGCAAATCCCCTGGGAGCCATCCTCTCGGCCGCCCTGCTGCTGCGCCATTCCTTTCATCTTGAAAAAGAAGCGGCATGCATCGAAGACGCGGTTTCGTCGGTCTTGTCCGAAGGCGCCCGCACCGCCGATCTGGCCGGGAAGACCCGGGCATCGATCTCTACCACAGAGATGGGGCGGAAAGTTGTGGAAGCGGTTCGGGCGGCTTAAGCAAAGGCGGAATCCTGGCAAAGTCACAAGCCCCACCCTGTGGCAACAGGATGGGGGCACCCGGTTAAGAGCCTTTCCAGAACTGAGGATCGGCGCCGGGGTCTACGTCTTGGCGTGCTGTGCGGCCGGGGGCCCGCCCCTGTCATATTTCCCCGACAGGCTGTACCAGCGGATCCGCAACATCTCCTGAAACATCTTCACGCCGTCGAGGATGGGATGAATTCGCGTCTCACCGCTGTGTCCCCAGGCCACGGGCACCTCCTTCACCTCGAACCCGTACCTGCGCGCCAGGAACAGAATCTCCGGATCGAATCCCCAGCGCTCAATTCTCTGCAGGGGAAAGATCGACTGCACGGCCGCGCGTTTGAAGGCTTTGAAGCCGCACTGCGTATCGGCAAACGGAAGCCCGAGGGTGAGACGCAGCAGCATATTGAAAATTCTTCCGAAAAGCTGCCGGTGCAGCGGCTGTCGCTGCGTCTGCGTTTCCGCGCGCAGCCAGCGCGATCCGATCGCAACATCTGCTCCCTGTTCGAGAGCCGACAACAGTTTGGGAGCCTCTTCGATCGGCGAAGACAAGTCTGCGTCGCTGAAGATCACTATCCGTCCCCGCGAGTGCAGCATACCGTTGCGCACGCTGTATCCCTTGCCACGGTTGCCCGGATTGTCCAGCAGATGCACCGCCGGATCTTTCGCCGCGAAGCTGCGCACGATGTCGGCGGTGTTGTCCCGCGACCCGTCGTTCACGACGATGATCTCCGCGTCCCAAGCCTGCGCGTGCACGTAAGCGAGCACTCGCTCGAGCGTCGGCCGAAGCCGCGTGCCCTCGTTGTAGGCCGGGATCACGATGCTGTGAGTCGGCTCCAGATTCAAGCCCTCAACCCGCACAAATTAAGGATGCTTTTCCGCAATGATTTAGCTGCTCGACGTGCTTTGGTCAATTGTACTTGCTGGCTCAGGGCTGTGCGTAATAGCCGGTGCGGGTTCGAGCCGTGAGGCCGGGTTTGGCAACCGTCACCGCGAGGCTGTGATATTCGTTCGCGTGGTCGGCGCGCGGCGCATCGAAGGAGAGGGTGTAGTAGGCTTTGGCGTCGGTTACACAACTGGCGAGCAGCTTGGCAATATCGTTGCTGCTGTTCAGCACGCGGCCGCCGCTCTGCGCGGCCAGCACCTGCAGAGCGAGGTTGCCGTTTTCTACCTTCTTGGCAGAGGGTACGCCCTTGAGGAACTCCTGGTAATAGAACGTACGGCCGCTGCCGGCGTCCGACATGCCCAGCGGATCGATGCTGTACAGCGTCATTCGCGCCTGGCGCAGCTGCCCCGACAGCTGTACGACCGTGTTGAACAGCATGTCCTGCTGTTTCGCGGTGAGCTCGATGCGGGCGCTGGAGAGCAGGGCCCATCCCGGGCTGATCCAGATGACCAATTTTCTTCCCGGCTGTGTCGACTCATGGGTGATCAGCTGACCGAGCGCGCGAATCGAAAGCTGGACGCGCTCGGCATCGCCATAAAATCCCGCCGATCGCCCCACGGCGCGAAAGCCGGCCTGGTTGGCGCTGAGGATATTGGACAGTTCATTGGTATCGCGGCTGGCATGAGGCTGCATCTCGGTGGAGGTCTCGGTAAAGAAAGCAAACGACGCAGGGACAGGAAGCTGGGGGCCGCTGCCATGGAGGAATTTGTCGAACTGTTGCCGCTCCATCGCCATCGTCGTGTAGGACGTATTGACCGAATCTATGACAAAAATCAGTTGCTGCGGCGGCGCTGTTGCCGCGTCCGTGTCATCGAATGCGGCAAATGAAGTGACTTTCTGCGGCTGCTTGTCGTCGAGCAGGTTGAAATCCTTCTGCTCCAGGCCGGAGATTGGCGCACCCGATTTGTCGGTTACCACCACGTCGACGCTGATGCGGCGGCCCGCGGCCGATTCCGCTGTCGAGGGGCGTTCGGCCAGAGGCGGGGCTTGTTCGGGCGGCGCACTCTGTTGCGCTCGAACGCTGATGGAGAGATAGACAACGGCCAGCAGGCCTACGGTTGTACCTCGCATGGTTTCCCTCCGAGGATTACGGGCTATGCGACTTGCCGCTTCTGCTCGAGCATCGAGAAGTATTCCGCCACAATCTCGGCGTCCCACAAGCCACGCGCCGCTTCCTCGCGCATGGTCCGAGCCGCTTCCTCGTGGGTTAAAGGAGGCTTGTAGGACCGCGCCGTGCGGAGCGCATCGTAAACGTCGACCACCTGCAGCACTCTTGGCAGCACCGGAATCTCCGGCGCCCTCAGACCATCGGGGTATCCCGATCCGTCGGAGTGTTCGTGGTGATGCCGGATGATGGGCAGTACGAGCTGCAGCGAATGCAGCGGCTTGCAGATATTCTCGCCGGTGACGGGATGCAGCTTCATGATTTCCCACTCAGCGGGTGTGAGGTCGGTGCCTTTCTTGAGAATGTCGTCCGGCACCGCGATCTTGCCGAGATCGTGAAGATATCCGCCACGCTTCAGCGCGATGATCGAATCTTCGTCCATGCCGAGATGGCGCCCCAGATCGGCGGCGCGAACCGAGAGCCGCTCGCAGTGCCCCTCGGTGTAAGGATCGCGGCCTTCGACGATCAGGCCCAGAGTGCACAGGACGGAATCTGCGGTTTCGAGTTCGTCGGTGAATTGCTTGAGGCGGAGCAGCGACTTCACACGCGCGATCAGTTCTTCGGCGAGCACCGGTTTGTTCAGAAAATCGTCGGCTCCGGCTTCGATGCCGCGCACTTTGTCGGAGCTGTCGCTGAGCCCGGTAATCAGCACGAACGGGATCAACCGCGTCGCTGGATTCTCTTTCAAACTGCGGCAGAAATCGTATCCCGACTTCCCCGGCATCATGACGTCAGAAAGGATCAGGTCCGGCAGTTGCCGTTTCACCTCAGCTTCCGCCTGCTCCGCATTCGATGCGGTGACGACGTTGTATCCGCGCATGGTCAGCAACTGGCTCATCAGCCCGGCGATGCTGGGCTGGTCGTCGACGACCAGGATGCGCGGCGCGCGCCGTCTTGGAAGCAAGTCTCCCATAGACTGATAAGAGGCCGGTTCCTCGCGCAAAGTTGTCCTGACCGGCAGGTTCGGACGGCGAGAGGAAGGGTGAGAAACACTCATACGAAAAACGTTATTGCGCGACTTGCATTCTACCCCTATTCTTGCTTTTTTGCTCAACCCTGCCAAGCGTTTTGATGAAGTATCGCCGGATGCACGCCTTACCTGTTCCACCTTGACCACCTGACCGCGCGTCAAGCTCGAGAACTCGAGGACTGTGAGTGAGTTTGTTGGCTGGGGTGCGCGAGGTGGTTTCGGTCCGCGACAACCGCGTCGGCGCAAGTGCAGCGTGCTTGCGTTCGGCAGGGGGATGTCGCAGCGGGTATGCCGGCCCGGCTGGCGATGACGTGACCGGCTGCTGACATTGAAAATCCGCGCTCTCGCCGCGGAGATGCCGGAAGCCGCAGCAGGACGTCCGAGCGCCGGTTTGTGGTGCGACGCCCTTCCCGCGGGTACGACCTGGCCGAATACTCACGCTGGCACTGGTCGACCGCGTGTGATGGGAGTTCGACGCAGGCTGTTCGGCCGCAAACGGGTGCCCGCGAGGATGTCGCGGCTGCAGAGGCGATGATGGCAAGAAGACCTGCACAAGCGTCGCACCTCACCCCAGGAGCGGGTCGCTCAAGGATGCCAACGTCAGACGGCGTTCCTCCTCAAGACGCCGCACCCTTGAGCGGAGGGAGTGTGCCGTTCGTAGAAGAGAACGAGGTTCCCGACAGGCGAAAGGCCCGCGGCCCGCACATCAGTCCGAATACGAGCCGGACCGTAGCCCTGAGGGCGGACTCAACCTTCTGCCGCCTCTACCGTCGCTATCTCCCCGGAGGGCAGCTTGCGCCGTACCTTTGCGGTAGTCACCAGAACGACGGACAGCACCACAATCGCGCTGCCTGCCAGGATGAATTGGTCCACCTGCTCATGCAGGATGAGCCATCCGAGAAACACCGCGATCACGGGATTCACGTACGCATGGGTGGCCACCTTCGAAGTCGGGACATGCTCGAGGAGCCAGATATAAGCCGTGTATCCAACCCACGATCCGCACACCACCAGATAGGCTACCGCCGCCAAGCTCTTCGGTGCCCACGTCGCCTGCCGCAGATCGCCATTGAAGAGTGCGAAGATGAAGTTTCCCACGCCGGCGGCCGTGACTTGCCAACCGGTAGCGCCGAACACATCCATCCCGGAAGTCCAGCGCTTCGACAGCACCGATCCCAAGGCCCAGCTGAACGATCCCCCAATCAAACTGATCGAAGCCCACAACTCGCGCCGTCCAAGGCTTCCGGCCGCGAGTTGCGGCCACACCAGCACCGCCAGCCCAACGATGCCCAGCGCCAGTCCCGCCTTGCCGCGCCCTGAGACGTGATGATCTCCAAGGAGCAGCGAATCCAGCGCCAGAAACCACAGAGGGGTGATCGCGATGATCAGCGCCGCTAATCCCGTCGACACCGCGAGCTCTGCATACGAGAGCGTGAGATTTCCCCCCATCAGCAGCAGCAAGCCGACGATCGACGAGAGCGCAATCTGCCGCGGAGAGTAGCGAATCCTGTGTCCCGTAGCCGAGCACACCACGAGCATCACCAGTCCGGCGACAGAAAACCGCAGGCCACACATTAACGCCGGAGGAATCGTTTGTACGGCAATATCAATCGCCAGATACGTCGATCCCCAGAACAGATACACGAGTCCGAAGGCGAGAAATACCATCCACCGTTTTGGGCGTTGAGGGGAATGCATTGAGTCGGAAAACAACAGGCAAAGCTACAACTCTATCAGACGAGACGCGGCCTTGATTCGATTCCAAAGACCTCGAGGGCCGCGGATGCCTTGCTCCAGCTCCATCCGGTCCCGCCTCAGAAAGGAAGCACCCTGGCCGGATTTTCAGCTGCATCGTTGAATTTTGAAACCGAATGCTCCCATGCGCCAGCGTCGCAAACCTGGCCGGGTCTGATCGGCAGTTCCACCCCGCAACCGAAACTGCTTTCCTTTGTCCCTATCGATCACGAGATTGACGGTGTCATTGTCGACGTCGAACGCCGTCAGAAGGCGACACCGGGGCACAAGTGTAGAAACCTCGCAGAGGCATTGCTGGCTCGCTGTGGGGGAAGCTATCCGGTCTTGGCGTCGGCGCTTCGCCTTTCAGTCTCCGCTGTGGGTTCGTCGAGTCTGGGCTGGAACGGCAACAACTGACGGTCTGGGACTCTTCTCTGCCTCTTTGTCTTCCGATAGGAGAGGAGTCACAAATCGAAGTGCCTCTATTTCTTTTCGAATTCGTTCCAAATCCAACTCTTTTTGACGCAAAACCTGATATAGATCCTTCATGTTCGCGGCTCCGATGTCCGCCAGTGTAGCTGAGGGCCCGATCCGTTACAAAATTGGAAGGTCATGTGCTTGATCCGGCAGAGGATTGGAATGAACCCGCTGCTTGCGACGGCCACTCCAAAAAATCGAGAAAGCCATGATTGGGCGGAAGTTGCCCTGCGGGGGAGCACCCCGGAGCGCCCCCTTTCCTGAAAGCTGCCAAGCGTCGGGGCACGCGGCTTATGCTATGTTGCGGGTGACGACAAGACTGGTGGCAGCGAGGCGAGATGCAGGGAACAGATCAGGGCAGACAGGAAGTGGTGGGTCTGCGGAGAACCACAGCGGCGCTGTTGGTTGGAATCGCGCTGGGCGTGATGGGGATCATGGTGATTGCCCGGCAAGGGGCTCCGTCGTTCGGGAACGACTGGGCAGCGCGGTTGCTAGGCCGTGGCACGGAAATCCATGTGAGTCAGCCGACCGTCGTGAACAAGATTCAGCAGCTGCAGCGCCTGGAGACCGTGGTGTACACCATGGACAAGGTGGTCAGCGGAGAGAAAGAGAACCCGATCCTGCCAAATTTTCTGGCCGGGGATCGGTTGCTGATGGTAGTTCACGGCGAAGTGGTGGCGGGGGTGGACTTCAGCGGGCTGAAGAGCGGCGATGTGGACATGGAGGACAGGAAGGTGGTTTTACGGCTGCCATCGGCGCAGGTGTTTTCGACTCGCATTGATAATGAGCGAACCAAGGTGTATTCACGGCAGACGGGGTTGCTGGTCCCAGTGGATCCGAATCTGGAGACCGAGGTGCGCCAGGAAGCGGAGCGGCAGATGCAGCAGGCGGCGCTGCTGGACGGAATTCTGAAGACGGCGAACACGAATGCCCGCAGTACGTTGACGAGTCTGCTCGAGGGGCTGGGGTTCGAGCGGGTGGAGTTTGAGTGAATAGGATGCCGGAGTCATTCGCCGCCAGCCGACTTGCCAACTCGCTGTCCTGCCAGCGCTGCTATTGGATAATGACTACGTTCATACTCCACGGCGTGAGTGTGAGCGTCAATGGCAAGCTCTGCCCACCCAGATCGGCTGTGGTCGGACCATTCCACACGTCCTGTTGCGAGAGGTCGTAGATCGACTTGTCGTAGGTGTACTCCTTCACGTCGGTGCTGGAGCTTTTTCCGGTGACAGTCACCTGCACCGTTTCGCTCGTCGTTTCGTTCAGGTTAAACAGCATGAGCGCTGTTCCGCCGCTGTGAGTGGCTGCATAGGCGCGCACGTCGGTCGTGTCGCCTGCCACAGTCGGAGGGAGCGCATGCTCCCCGTTGACGGCGACGTTGCTGAAAAGCTGGAACGCTACGGCTGTTGGAGACATGGTCCCGATGGGTCCCGCGTACGGACAGGTCAGATCCTCTGACCCATCGGAAAAAACGTTGTATGCTCCGAAGTTCTGCCACCCGTAAAGCGTGGCGCTGTCATTGCCTTTCTGGCCGTTGCAATTGCCAAAACCGATCCACCAGGTGGCGCGCGCGACGCCGTCATTCATCATCTCGCCCAGGTTCTGTCCCGCATACAGGCCCTGGGTTATCGACCAGGTCTGCTTGCCGGGATTGCTGTAGACCGAGCCCACCTCGCCCACGTAAATGGGCGTGTTCGGCTCCCCGGCGGCTGTCAGCTCCTGCTTGAGGACGTTGATGTTCGCGGTCAATACCTGCGCCGCCTGCTGAGCGAGGAAGGTGTCGCTCTCTGATCCTGGCGCCTGGGGATAGAAATGGTATTCGACGAAATCGTAGGACCCTTTGGCATTGGCCAATACGGTCTCATCCCATCCACCCGAGCTGTTGTCGGCATCGACAACGACCCCGACCAGAGTATTCGCGCTCGCAGCCTTGATCGACTCGTAGAAGCCGGTGCTCCCCACCATCTCGCTGGCGTACACGTCGGGATTGTGCTGGTTCGAGGCCGGCGAATGCATGTCCTCCTCCCAGCTTCCGTAGACCTCGTTGCCGACGGTCATGTGGCTGACCGTAGCGCCGTCGCTCAACGCGGCCGTGACCCATGCCGCTGCCTCTGAAGCCTGCCCGGGTCCGGTACAGGCCGCATCCGTCCCATAATCGGCCGTCAGCGCCAGGTCGAGTTTGGCTGGCGCAACGATGTCGGTTACGAAGTTCATAAACGTGTCGTTGGGATCGGTATAAGTGTTGTTGCAGCCGGTGTTCGTCGCCCAATGGTAGAGATCTGAATCCGAGCCGCCCGGCCAGCGCACGGCCTTGATGCCCGTATTCTGGAATGCAGCCACCACGGCAGAGTCATTGCTCACGATGTCGAACCACACCGCCATGTTCATGCCGAGCAGTTGGTCGGTTACTCGAGGTCCCAGGTTGGATGGATTGATTGAAACCGCTGTGGTGCCTCCTCCGTGATTCACCGTTACGGTGGTCTGTGAAGTGGCATCGAGAGTGCCCACCGGAGGCGCAACCGTCAGGATGTAGGTCGTGGTCGTGGCCGGGCTTATGCTGACTTGCGTGCCGCTCGTGACGGTAAGGTTACCCGGAGTGATCACGCCCGTTCCTCCGCTGAAGTCCGCGGTCAGGCTTGCGCTATTCCCCGCGGCAACCGTCGTCGGCGTGGCTGTAAAGCTGGAGATCAGCGGCACCGGATCCACCGTAACCGTTACTTGTTGTGTGGCCACTGTGCCGCCGCCCGTCGGCGTCACCGTCAGGGTATAGGTGGTGGTCGTGGTTGGGCTTACGCGGACTGCCGCTCCGCTGACCGTCGAAACATTGCCGGGTGTAATCACACCCGAGCCGCCGTTGAACACGGGCGTCAAACTCGAACTCGACCCCGCCTCAATCGCCGACGGACTGGCGCCAAAACTGTTAATAAGCACTGGCGGGGCGGTCCCGGTCATGGAACTGCCTCCGCCGCACCCAGCCAAAACGAAAATGGCCGTGCCGGCCATGAGCGCCACCATCACAGACGCGACACTCCGCTTCATGCACAGCCTCGACATGGCAATAGAATTCGGAGATTACGGACAGCTGAGTCGCAAACAGACCCGAACACGCGGCAGCCCCGGAAACATAAACCTTTTCCCGGTGGAATTACGGGTAACGGCACGCCTTAGGGAGCAATAGAAAAAAGATCACGATCAATAGTAGGAAAAACGGATAGATCGCCCATTCGTTCGCTGCCAGCCTCCGCTTGAACCCCGGCCAAAAGTCGAGCTTATGCTGCCATATCCTGAGCCAATTCTTCAGGCGCTCGAAACCGGCTGTCTGGGCGCTCTCTGTCACGATCCAGGAAGTTTAATTCCACGGGTAGTTTTTCAGTTAGTGAAAAAATCTCGATTTCTCCCGATTGGCGACAAGTGCCGGGTTGCTGCTGTTGCCGCCAGCGCCGCCATTGAATTTGCGAGACGAGGCATTAATTAAGCTGGCCGCCAGGGGAATCGCTGAGAGGTTAAACGCCTGTGGACAGCAGATACGACCCCGTTATGGGCAGTGCTGGTTAAAAGCAGGAATCCTCGCCTTTCAGGGCACGGAGGTTCAAGGGAGCCAGGTCAGGTCGTAGTTACGACCGAACACAATCGCAAGGCCGGCGCCGACGGCAGTACGCTTCTTTTCGGGGGTATCGGGATTGAAAGTCATCAGATAGTGCGTAAGTCTTTTACCTCGATTCAACTGCTCGCTCCATCCACGACGCACGTACCATTGCTCTACTCTACGGGTGAGTGCCGGATCATGGATCAGCAAAGCAACCTCTGCATAGGTCAGGCTCCGCTTTGCAGAAACCGGGGCGCCGTAGAGCTTGTCCTGAGACAATAGCGCCTCCAATCCTTTTCGGTATTGCAGAGTTGGATCGAGACTCATGCGCCACATCTGCGGATAAAAAATTCTGTGCTCGATGAGGGAGGCCAGCTGTTCTGCGACCTGTTGGACCAACTCCGCATTCCTGGCTGGAGGCGACTTCACCGCCACTTGAAAGTGTTGAGGAAATCCTTTGGCATGAAGTTGCAGGTGAAACAGTTCATGAACCAGGTTTTCCTCCGTTCTGCCTGCATAGCTGTCGAGAACGATCTCGGGCGTTCCGTCGGCGGCAACGTCGGACGCACCGAGAATGCCAAATTCCAGATGGGTCTCGCAGCGGATGCTTTTTCCCAGCCGACTTTCGACGTCGTGAAATAGCGCGAGCGAGGGACGGCTGAGTTCGATTCCGCACAGAGATGCAGAAGACGCTTCGCCCGCGGGAGGCGACATCTGAGGCGAAAGAAGCAGAACGACGGACAGCAGAAAAGTCATCTGCACAAAGTCTAGCGGCTGACCCGGGGTTCAGCAACGTCCAGGTCCTGGCGAACTGGGAGAGTCGACCACAATTCCGGGACCAGTGGTACCATTCTCCCGGTCGAAGCATCCGTCGTTCTGTGGTGGGGCGGAGCGGAACAGGATCGGCATGAAGCGAGTGGCTGCGCAGTGCGTGCTTTTCGCGCTTTTCACCGTTGGCCTGCAGGCTCAGAGGATGCGCTCTCCATGGGAAGAGGTGAAGACCGCATCAACGGATGCTACCTATGAGTGCCCGGCGCCGCCTGCGTTTGCCAAGAAGCTGCGTACGGAAGGCTACTACACCGATAAGCAGTATTCGGTGATTGATCCTAAGAAACTGGCTGCGTTCAATGCGGCGACGGAAGGTCCCACGCATCTTGGCCAATACGTGACGCGGGCTGCTGATGCTTGGTTAAGCACCGGCAGCCGCGCCGCGGCGGCGTGCGCGTATTCGCTGCTGGCCGCCGCAGCAGAGGCTAACGCCTGGGATGGAAAGATGCCGCAGAATAACGGCGTGTATCTGCAGAACTGGATGCTCAGCGGTACGGCGATGGCGTATCTGAAGGTGCGGAACAGCCACGTCGGAACGGCCGAGCAGGACGGACGCATTCTGAGATGGTTCAGCCTGGTTGGGACGCGCGTGCGCGATTACTTCGACCTGCAGCGCACAAGGCCGGGCAGCGATGCCTGGAACAACCACATGTATTGGGCGGGCCTGGCGGTGGCGGCGCAAGGCGTTGCGTGCAACGATCGGAACGCGTTTCTCTGGGGCATGGCGGCTTATCGAATGGGCGTGGATGCGATCCAGGAGGATGGCTCCTTGGTCGCGGAGATGAACCGTGCGGGCATGGCGGAACACTATCAACTGTATGCTTTAGGTGCGCTGGTCATGCTGGCGGAACTGGCAGCAGCCAACGGAATCGACGTGTACAGCGAGGGCGGTGGGGCGATTCACCAGCTGGTGAAGTTTTCCGTGGCGGGACTCGAGGATCCCCGGATCATCGAGAAGCGTACGGGTGTGCGGCAGAATCTGCCCGAACAGATCGGAGGTCTGGAGATCGGATGGGCCGTTCCTTATTTGAAGAGGTTTCCTGACGAGCGCCTTTCGGCTCTGCTGGCGAAGGCACAATGGACGGCTTTCTGGCAGTGGGGCGGCGCGCCGCCGGAGGCACCGGCGACGACAGAATCGCGATCTTCGGCAGACGAGTCTGTCACCGCGCCACCCCATGCGTCGGCGGAATCTGGCGGGGACGTGGGTATCCCCAGGGGTTCGTACCCTGAAGCGCGCGATCCGGCGGCGCGGGGATAAAGGGCTCGACAACGAGGAGCGGCAACGGCACGGGGCGGATCGATGGCTCAAGGGTGGTGTCGTCGGAGTGGAGTGGAACGCTGATCAAGGGGACCCGTGACGCCGGATGGGAACCGCATGAATTGGGAAAACCGGACTTGCTGGACACGAGCGAGAGTGTACCAGCAGCAGAAGGCTTTTAAGATCAAGGGCTTCCGGTCGGCGGGGTGACTCCCGACCATCCATCCACACCAGTCGAAGCGCACTCTTGTTTCGCTCCGGCCGTCGGACCCTTCGGCTGTGCTCAGGGCAGGCTGCGTCGGCCCTGGACGTTACTTTTGGGGGTTACGTCTGCGGGCCGAGTGCGGATATAATTCAATCGTGATGTTGTGCGATCTCGATGATGCGCAGGAACTCCAATCCGGGTCTTTTTCTCGCCCGCGCCGTGCAGTCGGCCGAGTGCTGGCTCAACTGCCTCGTGTGTCCGCGCCGCTATCGCGCCAATCTGCCTTCGCGTCTGCGTCCCAACCTCTTCGGTAGTGACTAAGATCGTTCTCCGCGCCGGATTGGCCTCGACCGTATCCGTCTCAACCAGGACAAACCCCGAGGCATAGGGCCCTCAGGGGCTAAAGCCCGCGAAACGTAAGGAAATGGCCCTGACGGCGCGACCTCAAGTCCCGCCCTTTCAAGCCAGAATCGCGCCCCTTCGGTTCGCTTGAGCTCACTCAGGGCGGGCTCCAGTAAAGACTGGAGTCGTGCTCACAAAGAAACGGAGATCTCACATGACGACCAAAACCGTGACCGCTACGATCGGTCCAAGGATTATGACCGCCCTGCCTGGGCCTAACGCCAGGCGCGTGCTCGAGGGCGATGAGAAATACATTTCGCCGTCCTATACCCGTTCGTATCCGCTGGTGGCCAAGTGCGGGCGCGGGATCGTCGTGACCGACGTCGACGGCAACGAGTTTTTTGATTTTTCCGCCGGCATTGCCGTGACGTCGACCGGACACTGCCATCCCGAGGTGGTGAATGCGATCCGGAAGCAGGCTGGCGAATTGATCCACATGTCAGGCACCGACTTTTATTACGAGAACATGGTGGAGCTGGCGGCGCGGCTGTCGAAGATCGCGCCGATGGCCGGGCCGCACCGCATCTATTATGGGAACTCGGGAGCGGAAGCGATCGAGTGCGCGCTGAAGCTGGCGCGGTACCACACCAAGCGGCAGAACGTGATTGCGTTCTTCGGGGCGTTTCATGGACGCACGATGGGTGCTTTGTCGCTGACGGCGTCAAAGCCGCAGCAGCGGCGGAGGTTTGCGCCGCTAGTGCCGGGAGTAACGCACGTGCGCTATCCCGACGTGTATCGCGGATGCGTCGGCGGGGCTCAGGAGGCCGACGACTTTGCCTTGGGTTGCGCGCGCTTTATTGAAGAGAAGCTGTTCAAGACCACGCTGGCGCCCGAGGAAGTCGCGGCGATCTTTGTCGAGCCGGTTCAGGGGGAAGGCGGATACGTC
>Ga0123355_10006749_pt1 | contig 17085 bp, 11 predicted proteins | sample TergutEmb28metaG_3_FD_89872 | JGI IMG/M metagenome (GOLD analysis project Ga0123355, IMG submission 89872) | Embiratermes neotenicus P1 segment gut microbial communities from Petit-Saut dam, French Guiana - Emb289 P1 | ecosystem: Host-associated > Arthropoda: Insects > Digestive system > Gut ...
TACTCTGTAAAGCTGCATGCTTCCTAGTTACGGCAATAGCAAGAAGCTAATAAGTCTTCCTGGTTCTTGCGTAACGTTTCTTTTTCCAAAAGTTAATTCCAAAATTTCTTTTCATGACAGTTCCACCTCCTTCAGTTAATCAGTCGGTACGGTGACCAACATAGTTTGCCATCCAGAAGGCTTCACCTGACCTGAGGTGGGTCTCGGTTAAGAGGCAAATGTCGATCCCATATTGCCTGAGGAAGTGATCCAGTTCCAGCATCCTGCCGTGGACACCGTCAGCATTCCAGCAGTCCAACCGCAAAGTCCATGTCTTCTAAGGCCATGCTGCCATACTCAGCTACAAAGAGGCCAATGATTTTAAGAACAGCCTGTGAGTGAGCTGCTCCAGAAGGGAGGATGGGGATGGATGTGAGGATCCTGCGGGTGAGCTCCACACTTGCATTAAGGGGGAAGTTGTCTAAAAGATCAGAGGTCTCCTCAGCGAGTGACTGGTTCGGTTGGGGTGGGACTACCAGTTCTTTGGGTTTGGGTTGCAAAGGGTTTGCAGGATTCGCAGGTTTCTTTGACTTAGTCACAGGGGCCTGCTTATGGCCTACCATGACTTTGGGCGCTGACTTTACAGTCTTGCACTTCTTACTCGTGTTTGTCACATCACCCTGTGTAGGAGTTCCAGTGACCACCTAAATAATACATTTGTATTTCTTGGTTTATATACTTCAATGAACCCATAAATATTCATAATTTTCTCAACAGATGGTGTTAGTGGTGTTAAGAATTAAGATATATGTGTTCTGGATTTCTGTGTTGTGTCTGTGGGCTGATAATTTTGAGTTCACTGCTCTGTTTTGTGGTTTTTAATTTGTGGATTGTTCCAGGTTTTATTGTTGAGGCTTGTAGTTAATTTTTTTATTTTTCAATAGCCTTTTTCCTCTTACTACCCTTGGACAAGATGTGTTCTCAGGTGCGTATCTTAACAAGTTATGGCTTCTGTGGTGCACAGTGATTAAAAATAGCTCAATCTAAGGGATCCAACAGGTGAGGTGTTTCTTTGCCTGAAAATGGATACAGAGCTGCCTTGCGAAACATACCTCTATAAAAAAATTAGATCATGATAAAGTCCCTAAAACAAGATTGTGTCTCTTAACTTCAGTCATGCTCTGGTCTCATTTTGGATTTCTTTACCCCTTAAGATGGGACTGATAGGTTGTCCCAAAATACACTGTGCCTAAACTGTAGTCAACATTTGGCTCCTTAAATAAATGCTTTCATTTCATTATTCATTGAACTCTTGCATATGAGGTTGGGAACTGCAGAGGATGAAGTAAGACACAACATCATGTTCTGTTATTTAATTGCATCTGCTTACATTCACTCACACATGTAGGAGAGGGGGTGGGAGGCAATATTTTGCCAAAATAGAACATATTCCAGTAAAATACAATTAATGACTAACAACATTATACACAACTTGTTATGCAGAGTCCTCTCACAGTCTGTGTGTTAACTAGCTACAAACAAATCTTAGTTCTACCACCAACAATTTTAAAATTCATGGGGATTTTAATCCACACTCTCCCACCAACTAATAAGAATGGCTGACCACAAAGATTCTTAAACAGAAATGGTATAGTGACATAACTGACAGAATGAGATAATACTTATGCAATTTCAGCATCATTTTTTTTCTTTCTTTGCCATTTTAACTATGACTGGGGCTGGAAATGTGTGTATGACATGTACTTAGCTTCAGAGCACTTTGATGAAGGCTGCTATTTACAGCGCATCAAGATGTCATAACATTTGTTCACAAGAACCATATTCATAAGAAATAATCCAAACCTGCAGCATAATGATCTCCTTTGTGATATGTTTTTGTTGCCCGCTTTAGCTTTTCTTCTGGCCTGTAACATCTACTTAGTTGTAAAACGCTCCTGATTGTGGCTGCTCTTTGTTCACAAAGTGATTGTAGTAGACTGATGAATTCAGCTGTTAGTGATCACACACAGTCACATTTACAGGATTTTAGTTTGCTTTCTTCCATTGCACTGTAATTAAATTGATTCCTTTCATGCCAGTCATGTTTATTTGTGTTGCTTTCACAAACAGTTGTAGGTGCAGACTGAGTTATAATGTGAATTCCTATTGACACCGTTTTATTTTGGGCCTACATTGCCATGTCCAGGAATGCATGCCTCATGTAAGTCTGATATTGTGCGTGCAATTGAGGGAGACATCTAGTCTTCTCCCATACATTATTGACTATGAGGTTTGCTATCTGAATTGGATTTGAGCACAAAATATGAAGAAACTTGTCTTTTTGAGCGTAACAGTATTGTAGTCTGCCCTACAGTCATCTACCCTGATGATGGGGGCAGCAAGCTCTCAGAAATGTTGGTACACAACTACCAAACTTCATGGTGTTATATCTCAGAAGACTTGTGTATTCATAGTCACTGTTTTAAGAAATGCAGATTTGGCATTACCATATTTGACTGATTGAAACAGACATGGAAATATGGCAATTCTCTGTTATATTTGGATTTATGTTTGTCATGCATACTTCTGTACACATTAACTGTTAGGTTAATATATGATGCTTTAACAACAGTGAATGATATTGAATGATGATGTTGGTGATGGATGGTGACTTCAAAGGATGCAGCCGTGGCTTGTTTTTATACCAACATTTGCCTGGACACTAAGGAAAAAGAGGATAGTTGATAAACCCCACAGAAATTTGAAATAGGTGTCTCCTCAGTAAGTGTTCTGAGTGTTTCTGGTACTCTGTTGTGCTTCATACCAGGTACTCGCTTACAGTATGTGAGTGATCATAACATCAGCTGAGCACAGCAGTTCACCACCTTGTTGAATCATGTACATATAGCTGACACAGTTTTAACTGGCCTAAGTGGCAGTCCAGAAGTCATGTTATATACAGTACTTTATCCCCCTCCTTTCTTCCTGCAGCTTCAAATGCTGAAGTTCCAGAGATCAAAATGAATCAGGTAAGTATGTATATGTTCCATCTTTGAGAAACTTGGATAACAGGTGCCATTTATTAGTTTGTTTAGATGCGTTATCAATCTTGCTGCAGCTTACCTACGATGTGGATTCTCAAGGCAGTATGTGTTCAGATGACCATTTTTGTAGTTACCAGCTTTCCAGAGGAATATGCTGCCACCATCTTCACAGTTAAGTGTTTGGGATGGGAGCGATAAACATAAATGAATCGCATTTGAATGAAGTTTGTATAGGGCACATCTTTGTATTTTCTTTCATGAAATGAGAGGCATCTTGAAATACATGCTTCTAACTGGCACAGGTCATTTCCAAATGTGTGGGCATTGGAAATTCAGTTGTGAGTGATGTAAAAGGTAACTCCGTGTATCCATAAAGGAAACGCGTATATTTACTGTCAGTGTTTGGCATTTCAGAGGAAATTTTCCTCTTGGAATCCTGTTATTGAATTTCTGAAAGTTGTACAACAGTTCATGCACCCCATATTTAGGTGCACTTCACTTGAGAAGAGCTCACAGCCACGGTGTTTACAATAATAGTGTTAATGAAAGTAAAGATGGGAAATGAGAAGAACAGGAGCAGATCACAGACATAGAAATTGGCAGATCATAAAATAGTGCTGAGAGGTGGGTAAGATATATACATACACTAATAAAGAATATGTCAACTGAAATTGATGGAAGACTTTTGGCAAATAAATGCCTGTAAACCAAATCATGAAGTTCTTCTGCCAATATAAACCAAGGAGGATGCCAACATTGGGCAGTGTACTGTATAGATGGGAGAGATGATTTCAGCCCTCAGAAATTGAATAAACAAAGTGCTTGTTCCATACCATAAAAATGTATGTGCAAGTTGGAAGTGCTGTTCACATATTGACTGTAGTAGCAGACACAGGTAAATGGTCACTATACCACTAATACCCTTTGGATAGCCAGCTGCATATGCCTGCACAGCTGGTCAGGATGTGGTGTGAAGAGAAAAGTCGCATTTCCTTTCAGAAATGAAATTGCGGTTCCAACCCATAGTCAGTCACTTTACTGACTTAATTACCAAGTGAAATAAATAAACAGAAATGTGTGTTGACTGTGGTAGCATGATGGGTGGACCCAGTTGCACAAGAATGTACAAGTTGGTTCAAACAATAATAAAGGAACACAGGCACATGAGCATGATAACAGTATTAAGCCTGGCTTTATAAAAGAAAGGTTTTGGCTAAAAATAGGTGCAGTACAGTCTAGTCACAGCATTTAGTTACATGTATCATTACATAAATATTCTCCAGTCCTTTTTTATTATTCACTAACAAGCAGATTAACATTAATTTATAAGCAACAAACCCAGCACCATTGTCTATTAACAACGTAGCATATGGCTGGTTACAACTGCCTGCTTTAAATATCTTGAATGATGTACACAGATATATGAGTCCACACTTATCACAATACTGTCGAACTAAGCACTCCTAGAGTACACTTAACTAGAAGGCGAAAGTCAGGCCCATACGTCAGCACCACTATTGTTTGGTTGTACCCAAATACCAGAGATATCAGTAGTGGTTGTTTCTCCTACATTCTGCTCAAACAGAACAACAACACAAATTTTTGTGGTCAACCATTCATGTCATGATTATGCAGATACTTTGGTCTTCGGTCTCTTAAATTTTTTACGCAAATTATAACTTACAAAAGTATCTTCCATGCAGTGGTTGTAACAAAGGAACTTCATGATGACCCTGAATTTCTTAACCCAGCAAACAGGGGCCAAGATAAAGTTCTTTCAATGGAAGTTCATTCTCAGTGATGGCATTAGAAGGCATGCAACAGAAGTGTGTAGAACAACTGCAATTAACAAAATTTGGTACGGGTGTCCTTTGCTTATTCCATCAGCATGCTCTTTGGCTTTCAAAGCATATGCCTGAAACTTATCTCAGCATTTCCATGTATTTAAAAAACATCTTTATTCCCATAAGTACACTTTTATCACCCACTGAAATATGTCAGTAGGTTAAAAAGATAGTCTCACAGATGAATTAGGTACAAGGTAACTCTACAAAAAAATGGCCGTCCCGCGGCTGTAATGCGAAGACAATTTGTGATGTACAGTGGTTGATGGACCCATGTATTGAAGGTTTCAGCCACATAGTTTCACAATGCAGCATTCTTGCCGTCACTGTGAACATATACTACGGCTTTTGACAACCTGAAGAATAACGTGTCAATTTTTTAAAATAGAGAATAGACAGATATTTAGAAAGGTCTGGCATCAGTGTCATTTGGAAATCTGAATAGTAGTCAGTATTTGATCTATAATACGTGTGTGTGTGTGTGTGTACCATTACTGCCAGCTCATTCTGTTACCTTTTCCATGCTATGCCCTGCTCTGAATTTTGTATTTCTTGACAAATTCATTGAACAAAACCTCTTCTATCAAGACCTAGTTGATTTTAATACTGTATTTTAATGTTGTGTATCTGTGAAAGTGAAGGTTTGAGTCCAGTGTCATAAATTATTATTACCATGGCACTCCAATTGGACTACCTTGTCTCAATTTAAATTACAGTATAACATTTATAAAGACTGTGTTTCTGGTATATAGTGGTGGTGCTGATGATACACTATTGTTATTAAAAATTTGAAGTTCCCAATTCTCTCTTACATTTGAAAGTCTCATAAACATATATGCAGTAAGGCCTATGCTGTGTTATACATTTACGTATACATGTACTGTACAAAACTGGTCAGTGAAGTATAATCTGACTGAAATTTGTATTGGACAACATTGCAGCTTGGTTGCATAGATAGCTGATAACCAATTATATTTAGTTTTGTGGATCCAACACTGACTACACAGTTAATACAAAACGTTTCTCCTTGAGATGTTAGTCCCAACATTTCTTGTTTCATGAGTCTGGTTTCTTCTCTTCATAGCCGCGGACCAAGGTTTCAATAATGAACTTGATGGTCACTTTGTAGATACTTTCTACATTTTCTGTATATCGGTCACCAAGAGTCATCTGCACTGCCTCCAGGAATGGCTGCTCAATTCGCTGAAACAACATAACCAAGTTTATTAATTTGATACTACAGGGAAGTATGTTTGCACTTGGAACAATGTCTAAGAAGTGCAGAAATCAGCTTTAATTTGTGATCATCTGTATTTAAAAAGGACGCTTCTTCTCTTGAAGTGTGTGATATTGGATGAGTCATAAACCTGTCTTTGATCACACAAAATAAGCACTTCTGAACCCACTCTTCTTATAAGGAATAATAGTACTTGTGCTAACAATACATCAATGTGTCTCCTTATAGTTGTTTCCAAATCAGTTTCCATGAGACATGGTTGAATATATGCCTCTTCAGGCTACACCACCTCAGCACTTGTTATCTGGTGCTGTGATTGAGCCGCTTCAAAGTGTCCCTAAATTTGACTGATAGACCATGGTTAAATATTTGTGGCTTTTGTTACTAAATTTTATTTTTGTTTAACACAAACCTATCCAACAGTGACCATGTGATACCCATATTTGTCATTCAGTACGATGGATAATAAAATATTAGATTAAAGCACGCCTACATATTCTCTATAAAACCTTTTTATATTTTATGATAGGGGTCAACAATCTGCAGGCTGCATGTGATGCTTGTGCCCATTTTATGGGGACTACAGACACCTGAAATCAGCTGAGAAATCTTGATTTATGAACCAAAAAAGAAAGAATAAATGACACAGAAATTAGTAAGTTATTGTAGTCTTAAGCAGTAAATTATCAGTCACTGAATATTAGCTTCAAAGCTCAGGAAAAGTTTTGTAGTTTTGGCTAAGTTCAGAATGCTCCACAAATTATAAATATAGTACCAGTGGTATGTTGTGCATAAAGTGAATGGGACATGAATGTAGAGTGTTATAGTGTGGTGGTGTAATAAGTAATGGAAGCATGATATGAAAGAGGTGGAAATTTGGTGACAAAGGCATAATTTTTAATGATTCAAGCAGAAAAGCCTTCTTTGCTAGAAGTGCAGGTAAAGTGGGATGGGTTCTGTCTCACACAAGCATTTCTATAGTAAAGAAATGTAATATCAGGCATCGTTATGAGAGAGAGCATGAAGGAATGGGGAAAATAAAGTCAGTCAGTTGAAAACATCTTTGATTTGTCAAAAAACATCTACAAGAAAGAAGGCCATCACAATGAATTGAATTTTTGTGCTAGTCATTTGGTGACAGAAATAATTGCAAAAGAACGAAGGCCTTGTACAAAATCTGTGTATGAATAAGAAAATAAGTTCCCCTACACAACTGGAAAACAAATTTATTTTAACAACTTAAAAGAAACTTCTGGCAAAGTCATTTGATTGTAGTTCACTCACGATTAATGAAACAAACACTGCACAGTTAATAAAATTTATTCCAGGCATTACTAATGTCTTTCATGTTCCTGCAGAGCTTGCGGGTTCATGTAGTGTGAAAGGCACCATGACTGGCAAAGATTTGTTCCTGAAACTAAAGGAAACACTTCTTTGGAACTGGGCTTGGTAAAATCAACATTGTGATGTCTAATAGTGGCAATGATATGTATATGGCTCTAAGATTGGTGAATTGGTGAAGGTCTGAAGAAGTTATTCACATGAGCTAAGCCAATTCAATGGCATTTTCTGGATTGTGCTTCAACAAGCACTGGTGTAAATTTTTGCATTAGAAATGGTAGAAGTTATGAACATTGTGATGTTAACAATTGACTAAATATGATATGATGGCTTTAACCACCATCACATCAAACTGTGGAAGAAGTCAGATTACAATATAACAAGGATGTCTTCTACTTGGCAGTGAGACAGCTGAAGAGAAGTGCAGTGTTAAGTAGATTTTTCATCTATGAACTGAAATAGATTTTTCCATTATAGAAATAAAGAAAACTCATAGCACTGTGATTTGATGAGTATAGGGTTATGGCTGCCACACTTATTGTGGAGAAAAGAGTGATGTTAATAAACTCAATATGAAATTTCATGCAAGAAGTAAATTGCTATATGACATGTTGTATGATATGAAGGCCATTTAAGTGAAACTGAGCCTACTGTACTAACATTTCAGTGAATGAAATTGTATGCACTTTCAGTCTTACAGAACTGTTTCTAAATATTCCATCTCACCAGGAAAATGGCAGAAGCTGAAAGGCAGTTCATTGGCAGCATCCACTGGCTCCAAAATGAAGAACATCAAAGTTCAAAGATTGCCATGATAGGAGAAATAAAATCCAAGAATTCCAAAATTGTTTTGTCATTGGCAATGATCATGTTCCAATGCAGATGCAAATGGAGATAAATTAATTATAAAATAATGGCACTCTACCTTCACTGAGGAAATGAGACTACATGAAAATGCCATCATCACTTTAACAGAGAAACTGCTAATAGTATTTGGCAGCAGTTTATATGTGAACAGGCATCTCAGGCAACGCACTTCCGAAAAAAGTAAATGTTCCCAGCATACTATTGAAGTTGAACTACTGTGTTATGTTCTTGTACAAGATTCAAATTAGCCATTCACAAATCATCCAAGGACACCCACCTCAGAAATCTCTCTAAAGACTGTTGAAAGAGTCTAATGACTTTGCATATGACCCATTTTACTAAATTGAGGTAACATTTTTCTACAATAGCATGTTGGATATAAAAAACTCTAGCTTCCTACATCTATGCAATATATGTCATTATGTGTGTGTGTGTGTGTGTGTGTGTGTGTGTGTGTGTCTGGTTTTTCAGTATCTCTTATTTTGCTCTCAGAAAGCTCCTATGTATGTTGCTGCCAATGATTCCCACACAAGTAGCCCACGTTGTGAAGTTGAAAGCTTAATACACTTGCAAGTGCCAGAAGGTTGCTGACCCCTTAGTTATGTTAATAGGCAGAAACAAAGTGACACATTGCATCAAGTACACACAGTCATGATGGTATGAAACTCTGAGGTCTGGCCATCTTTGGCATCAGTAAGAATATTTGCTAGTGCAAATTATACATGCAGATTGATGAATAAATTTTGTGGTTAATAATCTGTACTTGCAGCTACCCTAACCATAAGAAAATTAGAAGTTTCTTGCAGGAATATCTCATCTTTCTCAAAATATGTCATGAAAAACTGAGCATCTTTTATGTTTGCTGACATTCAATTCTGTGTGCAATTCTCTAGAAGGTAACCAAACACATCGTGATTTATTAAATGTTACATTTTCATGTATGATATGTGTCAACTATTAAGTTTTAATAAATGTTAATTGCATATTTATTTATTTCTGATGTTGATAAATTAACCCATCAATATGTAGTACAACTGACACACACACACACATTTTCTTCTTCAATTTAATGTTTCAATATTGTTGCACACTACAGTCACAGAGCAATTTGGCATAATTTGTTGATGTATATTGTGGGCTTAAACAGTTGAAAATAAATACATAAAGTCAGTTCAAGGAGAAACTGAGAATACATAACAATTCAGAAAGAAACAAACACTATCCAAAATACACAATTCAGAAGTGATGTTCATAATTAATGCATTACACAGGTCAGTACAGGGTATGTGAATGTTTCCTGTGAACCCTAAAAGCACTCCATTTGAATTACATAGCTGACACCTTTTCAATATTTGTTTCTTCCCAGACCTTAGCCTGTGTGTTGCTGGTAACTGATGCCACTGCTTCAGTAATCCTGCATTCCAGTTCAGGTATGTTTGTTTTTGGCAGTGATGGAAATGGAATCTAAATTAAATTGAGGCGATTTAATTAACAAGTCCAGGTGAATGTTCCCATTGATTGATTTTTCTGCAAATAAGAAAGGGCCATAAATGTTGTCATGTGAAATGCTATGAAACACATTTACTTCTGATGAGTCCTGTTCATGCTTGTTGAGGATTTTGAGAACCCAAATCAGGGACATTGTAGTGACTGACTGTTGCTGAAGTGGAATGTGGTCTTGTAAATGAAAACAAGCTGTGCCACCACACCAACATCTTCCACTTTCTCTTGAAATTCACAGGAGAACTCTTGTCACTTGTGTTTGTCATTTCACACTTGCATTTGCTTCAACTTGTAAGCTGTGATAAGCAAGTGCTTCCAGAGACTATGTCAGACTGTCATCTATGGCAAATTTTCAACTTGTGCCAATTTTTTTCCAGATGCACTGAATGATTTTCCTACAAGTTGAACTGTTTCATCACTGATGTAGGAAAACTGCATTTCCCCTTGCAGATAACCTTTCCTCTTACAGTGACAACTTCAAAGAGAAAACAAGCCACAGGCCTGTATGTTAGGACTTGCTGCACTTAAACATGGAATTGTTAACAGCACTTTTAATATGTTCATATCTTGTCCACATAAGTATATGGTGTGTGAACTAAGGTATATGGCTTATTCCAAAATTATTTGCATGTGTGTGATTCCATACACACAACTGTGGCACTGACATGCTACTCATTTGGCAGCATAACTATTATATCTGACATGAAATAAATACCTTACTGTAATTAAAGAGAAAAATGATGGCAATATAACTCTTATGCCTGGCATGTAGAAGTTACAATTACTTGTCAAGGTACAATCACCATATCTGGTGTGTAGTATCTAGACGGTGCTCTTTGGGGTTAGGACACTATTTTCTGGTTGGTGGCCATAAATATATGGAAGAAATCTGCTGTTTTCTGATATAAACCATCTGCTGGAATTCATGATGTCAGAAGGCTACTACCTAAATTATAACCACCCTGAAAGCGGCAAATCTAATTGGATGTACTTCAGACCGAATTCTTACACATATAACTGCTATGCATGGCACGTAAATTTAAGAAAAATCGAATAATGGCACATTGTAACTGGTATATAAGGCCAGGATCAAAATTGAGGTTAATGTTGCTTCGGTGTAAATTTTAATTTTAATATTTTGTTTAATCAATTTTGCTGATAGGCAGTGGACTCCTTCAACCTCAGTAATCATTGATCATTAGTTCTATTTGTAAAGTTGGCATATTATGTCCGTTGTTTTTTTGAGTGACGAAGATAGACTTAACCGTGGTAAAGACAGAGCGATAATACACTTCGTTTCCAGTCCAATAGATGGAATAACGATGCCGAGTTACGTGGCGGAGAAAACGAAGTCGCGATCAATTATAAATCAGTTCTAGTTTTCAAGGACCCATAGCGGCTCATTTCCCACATGTTACGCATCCCTGTCAGACGGTCTGGCGTCCCTGTGCCCATAAATTAACATTTTCGACTTTTGGCTACGCTAGCTTAGATTTATGCGTCGTGTTACCATATTTAGTTATAGGGGGAACAGTGGCCTCTTCTTCTGGGAGTGATGATGGGAAGAGAGCGAGGCCTCACGGCTTCTCTACCCTAATCTGAACTGTGTACTGACGTCCAGAGTGTATGCAGAACCTTAGTGTATTAAGTGTCTGTGCATAAACCTGTAAGCGAATTTGAGGAATGTATGACCCGCAAACAGTTACCCCATCCAACTGCACCATGTTGCAAAAGATGTGTTGACATACATAGAACATGACTAAGAAAGAGGTGATGTTATTTCTGTGTACTTACGCGAAAAGACGAGAATGAAAGTGAGAGGAGTGTCGTCACGTATTTGTGTTTTAGTATACGTAACTGTTCTCCAAAATGAAAGTGGCAGGGGGACTATTGCGACATCTGTCCAACAGATCGGACGCAGCAGCAGACGATCTGCTTCCTACTATTACACGACAATCCGGCCTTGCCTGCACCAGCCAGTCTTATCATTGTAGTGTCCCATGTCATATCATTTATTCTCACTCAGTGAATCCTTACAGGATTACAAAATCCATATAGATATGGAAATAGTCAATCCTGTACATAAAAGTAAAAAAGTTATCAGTTATTCTACCAACTTCAGTGGCACTGCAGAATGTTGTGGGCTATCACACTTTTAACATTTACAAACCCACCTCAAAACAGCACACTTCGAAAATCAAAGCATCACAGTTTTACTTGTCGGCTACACAGGGTCCAGCACCCTACGTAGTTGATAAGATACCAAGAAATCTCACAGCCTGTGTTGAGTAAAATGTAAGATACATTAAAAACACTTCCCTGGTAAAAGACGCCGCTGATAATTAGCGAGTGAATTTTGTCACCCCGTCACCTGACCTTTTTCTAGTGTGTACTATAACAAATTATTACAGCTGACGGAATTTACTAGTACGACCATTTACATAACTACACCCCATACAACACAACCTTCTACTTCCCCAAAGCGGAAATTCGAACTGGTAATTGCTTTGCAGGAAGTTCTATCCGGCTGCACGGCGCAACGCATTTGACACAGATGTCACGACCCAACCATTTCATTTGCAACTCCGTTACGAAATGCTTTACAACGCTGATATGAGGAAATTCGTTCGAACCTGTGTGACATCCGATCTTTCCTTGTTAATTTTTTAAGAAGCTGTACACTTTGTTGTATTTTAAATGTATTTTTTCCCCTCCAAAAACAGCGTTTAGAGTCGACACTGTTTCTAAATTTCGACTGGTGTCTGCGTGTTTTTGTCCCAGAAAATTTCAATTAAAGTGTCCAATTTTATGAGAATTGTTAGCATTTTAAAGCCACCGTAGGTTACACAGGCGAATTCTTATGACTTTCCAGGCTGATCCCTACATAATAAATAAAACTTCTGTTGGTACATTTCCGAAACAACAAATGATAACGTGCTTGTTGTCGAAATCCTGTCATATTTAAGAAGAAGCAGTTACACGATAGTTGTGTGTAGCAACGCAAATCTTTGTATTTACAGTTTCTATTTGTCGCTATCCTTCCCCAAGTATGTACTACTACCTTATTTCGAAGGATATAATAACGAAAGATTCAAGTCTCTTGGGATGTTGCACCATGTCGACTGGTAGACTGTTAAATATCGTTGTTATGATCGTTTATATTACGTTGGCATTCTCATAGTACATTCCTTTAGCGTGCATTGCTAGACTGCCCTACCCACTAGCTTCCAGTACGGTTTCCGTTTTTCTCAAATCAATAACTTAGCTTTGCTAGGATTAGTGTCTGTGCGATTTTCGTATCAACAGAAACACGTATAATTTCTGTCAAACACAGCCGTTCATTATTCACTACATGTTTCGATTATAAATTGATCATCTTCAGGTGTTTCAAGAGAAAAGTCTTAAGAACAATATAAAAAATGTAAATGACTGTCACACGTGATGGAGAGCATGTATTACAATCAATATGTAATTCTCAATGTTGTGTCTTGCGCCTCTGGATTTAACGCATCTCACGTATATAAGGCAGGTACTCATTTCGAGACTGGGCTCTGACACCGTGGACTGTGACCGCATTTTCTCTGCCATCTCACCCATTCATTTATCCGTACCTTGTACAGAACTTACGAATGCACGGATTTTATCTCCAGTGTCTCATAGCATGGTGCTTAAAGCAAGGGCAATCCTCATAGTACTTCAAACACTCGAAGATCACGTGATGTGGTGCCATCAGGTGACAGCATACATCTACAAGCCTCACACCAAAACACCGAGCTGCGAAGTAACACCGTAATCGATCTACAGAAAGAGTACGATGCGTAACCAGTCCGTTTCAATATGCTGTTTCAGCGACAGTTTTATAAACTGCCTACTTAGCTAAGGCTGCTGGCATACCAACATCGTAATTTCTGGCTCATTACGATGCTGCAAAGGTATATACATTTGTTTTATGTGGCATTCCAACATCCCTCTTGTCACAATGCATAACTTGAGTTGATGGATGCTGAAGGTCTGCTATTACAACATCCTCTTGACACAGACTCGAATAATTACTGTTACCTGGCACTAATATGGAGAAGATATAAGTAGGCCTACAAATGAAGGAAGGCACCACACAACGAAACCCAATAAGTAATTAATCTAACAACGTGTGCCCATTCAACAGTCGTATTAGCTTATATTTCTTTATTGTCGGACTATATTAAAATTTGCTAGACTCACACTTTCAGAATTTATATACATATATTCAGATGACATTTTAATTTTTTTAATTCCCCACACGTATAAATACAATGCTACGTCTAAAAGAGGTACCATCATAAGTAAGTGCACTGAAATCAAAACTAAAAAAGATACAATGGGAAATATTTCTACGCAGCTAGATGACAAATGGAACAGGCCTCTAGGTGTGTGATAAGGCTACCTAACACAAGAAAATAACACCTTCAATTACAGGGGTGCTGATAAGTCCTTAGCCCGACCCTGGAAGGACACAAGCTACAGCGACCAAGACTTACAATACTATACCAAGACTTATGGCGTACAAACAACAGGAATATGTTCCTGTTGTTTGTACGCAATACGTCTTGGTATAGTGTTGTAAGTCTTGGTCGCTGTAGCTTGTGTCCTTCCAGGGTCGGGTTAAGGACTTATCAGCACCCCTGTAAAGTTCCATTTACGGATAATAAAGCAGTTAATATCAGAAATATCAAAAAGTTCCAGTCCATGTATAACCAAAATTGTCTTGGCCTATGTTGATCTTTGCGGTATTCACGGCGGTGACTGGGGAAGAAGCCGTGTAGTCTGGTACAAAAGTGCCAACATTTTGGAGTCTCCAGAGCAGAGCTGGGAGAGTGATTAGCCTACTGCCGTGAAGGTATACCAGACTGCACTGTGTCATATCTCACAATGTGGTATTGCTCACTAACGTACAGGTTTGTCTGAAGGCAAAATAACACTCTCATTTAAATCTATACTCCCCTTGTCTGTATATGTTTATGTTACAGTCGAGAAGGACTGCATAAACCCTGAAGATGGAAATAGCAAGCTCCTTGAAACGTCTGTATTTGCCGGTCCACACGACGTCATATCCCAGAAGAATTACATTTTCATATACACTATATTCCAATTCGGAATGTACATATTTCGCATTGGCTTTTATATTCATTCCTTCACACGCACCAATCTGTTCTTGGGAGAAGCTGTGTCGCCCGTACAGTGTCTAGGCAAAGTAATTGGAGGTAACTCCATTCTCACTGGAGGTAAACGATTGTTCTTTTCTCCAGAGTTCGCAGACCGGCTCTGTGGTCCTCAGTGCTCCCTGTTCAACGGGTAGGCCTGCAAGATGCCGACAATGATGCATGTCGCTATCGGCAGTGCACGGAATTTTGCTGATTCGTTTTGTATTTAAAAGTTGCAAATACGAACTGCTGCAAGATGTAACAACGGAAGACGAAGTTCGCTGTGACATTTTTCGAAACTTGAAGCTAATTTTTTTTGGGAGCCAAAACTCTGTTTAGTGACACCTACTTTCCATCTGTCTGGGCAGGTTAACTGACGCAGCGTTAGAAACTTGGGAAGAGACAGCCTGCTGGCAACGACTGACGGAGTACAGAGCAATCTCAAGATCAATGGCTTTCGCGCTCTATCCCACGAGAATATACGGGTCTTTCTTTTTCCGCCGAATGCACTCTGACGTGTGTAGTGTACCTAGACGTGGTGAAGGAATGCCTCATGCCAATTTCCGAAGAACGGTGTTTTAATGGCATGCTTCAGCGAGACGGAGCAACATCGCGTTTTGACGTTGCAGTTTGAGAGGGACCTCTTGAATCGAAAGTTTCCATGAAAATGGGTTGGCAGAGGTGGCCCCGTCATTGGCCATGTTTTTCCCCTGATACTACATTCTTGGATGTCTTCTTTTACGTGTACGTAAAAGATGCTATTTATGTTACCCCACTGCCTGTCACTGTAGTGGAACACGAGCTGCTGCAGCCGCAGGTACACCTGCCATGCTTACTGAACCTGAATACAGATATGATATGTGCCCAGCTGCTCACGGCACCCTCATCAGCATCTTTGCATTGTTAGGTGCAAACCGCGAGAACTTGATCATACGAGCGTTAAATACCTGAATACGTTTTGTTTTCATTCTTATGCGTTTTGCTGCTACTGAGCTCTTTAAAATCGTGTGCAATTCATGTTTTCACACAATATGGGCTGTAACTGGTACATAGACGCGAATAGCCTGAGCAGTTGATGCGCTTGTGTCTCTCTGTTACTACTACTAGTACTACTAGTGCTGCTACTAACATTCACTGAGAACACGAAAAATGCACACGTAAAAAGTCTTAGTCTGACACTCACTAAGGTGAAAAATTCAGAGATACTTGCATGTATGGTCTATTAATGTTAGAGTGACCTGTCAGTAAATATGGTATGGTAATTGTAACTTCATTCAGCTGGCTCAGGATGGCATCCAATCGCATAACTTACGAGAGCGGCATTCAGTCGTCAGTTTCTGTAAAATTCTGGAAATCCCTTGATCTACTGGTCGCCTGTCAGCTTCTTAAGGAAGACTTTTTCCTGTCTAATTATTACTTCTAAAATGTACTTTTCTTGGATGGAAAAAACAAGCAACGAACTTAGACTTTTGAGTGGTTCTGATCTTGTAAGCGGGAAGTATCGGGTTGAGAATTTTGTGGTTTCCTCATTCTGTCCAAGGGATGGCAGCTTAATGCCTTACAATGTACCAATGTCACATAATTTGCAATAAATACCTCACAATGGATCAGTGACTCGTCATTCTTAGCAATTACCTGACAATATACCAATTTCGCATCATGTGCAGTATAACCTCACAATGGATCAATGTCACATCTCTTGCAGTCCTTTCCTCACATAGTCATCATCATCTTTCCATTTATTTCTACTCTCTAATGAAAAGAGTCGACAAATAGCTCAAAAGTCACTCACCGTTAATTGTCTAGAAAATTTTAGCTGTTAAATATATAGGCAAGTTTCCACTTCGAAAACAGGGAATGGTAATATTGAACAGAGCTGTAAGGAGAACGACATGCTTCACATTGTCAACTTCAGGCTTTGTTTTTACCGGTGTGAAAATATAGGGTTATGTTACTTGGAAATGTGATGAGTCACAGTGAACCCCAGGTTCTGCCAGAGGTCTCGACTACACCAGCATGTGCGCCCCCCCCCCCCCCCCCCCCCCCCTCCTCTCCCTTATTTTCTAACAAACCCACCTCCACTACAAAAA
>Ga0123355_10006750_pt1 | contig 17083 bp, 14 predicted proteins | sample TergutEmb28metaG_3_FD_89872 | JGI IMG/M metagenome (GOLD analysis project Ga0123355, IMG submission 89872) | Embiratermes neotenicus P1 segment gut microbial communities from Petit-Saut dam, French Guiana - Emb289 P1 | ecosystem: Host-associated > Arthropoda: Insects > Digestive system > Gut ...
AGGAAACACGATTAAACTTATGTGTGGCGGGCGTTTCGAGAACGGTAAAGCTGTAGGTTATGTAAGGCCTGAGGAAATTGCCGCCGATGACTTGTTCGCAACTGTCACTAATACAACATCTGCACTTGCAATTACTACAGACTTGATGGGTAAAATATCTGTTACAGAACACGATCCTGAAATCGAGCAAACGGCTTACGGCATATTTAGCGATGTCGTTAGAATCATAAGTGAACAATAGGCTTTCGCACAGTTTTGTCCGACTATTTTGTTTTTGTAAACAAGAAATTTGCAAAAATCACTTGACAAATCCGCATTAGATGTGTATCATTTTTTACAAAGCAATGATGGAGACAAAGTAGATACGGTTTGGCTATTCAGAGAGTTCCCGGTTGGTGCGAGGGGCGTAGCTGCGTAAATCGAAATTTCATCTCCGGAGCTGCCCGAGGAAAGGTCTTTGACTGAGTAAAACGGTGCCGTTTTTCACACGTAACAGTGAACGGGTATTGATGTACCCATAGAGGCTTGCGTTGCGAGATGCAAGCGAATAGAGGTGGTAACACGGGAAGTATTCTCGTCCTCTGGAGTTTATGCCGGAGGACGATTTATTTTTTTCTCCGGAAGTTTATAAGAAGAGGAGATAAAAGATTATGAAAAATTCTAAAAAACTTATTGCATTGACAATTTGCATCATGCTGGTTACCGCACTTCTTTTAGGCTGTGGAAACGGGCAGCAGACAAGCGGCAATCAGCCGGCTAACGGAAACGGGCAAGAAAACGGAGATGCACCGCAGCATTTCACGATTGGCGTAATAAATCTTATGGAGCATATGGCTCTTGATGCAGCTTTTCGAGGCTTTGTGTCTGCACTGGAAGCACGCGGATTCGTTGATGGCGATAATATTACTATTCACTACGCCAACGCACTTGGCGATCAATCTACGCTTTCTACTATAGCTGACCAACATGTCAACAGAAACGCAGACCTTATTCTTTCTATTACTACTCCTGCAACTCAAACTATGGCAGGAAGAACTAATACTATTCCGATTCTCGGAACTGCCGTTACAAGTTATGTCGTTGCCGGAATTATCGATTCAAATGAGCGTCCCGGCGGAAATGTTTCCGGTACAAGCGATATGAATCCTGTCGCTGCACAGATTGACTTAGTTGTTGAAATGGTTCCGGATGCACAGACTATCGGACTTATCTATAACTCCGGTGAAGCAAACTCCGTGCTTCAAGTACAGATTGCAAAAGAGCGTATTGAGGAACTTGGGTTGCAATGGGAAGAAGTAACTGTAGTTACTCCGGCTGACGTAATGACAGCAATGCAGTCGCTGGTCGGCAGAGTAGACGCAGTTTACGTTCCGGCAGACAATGTTATGGCATCATCTATGCCTGCTGTACATAGCGTGGCGATAGATGCGGGGATCCCTGTAGTTGCAGGTGAGCGAAATATGGTTATGGCAGGCGCTCTTGCAACGATGGGAATTGATTATTATGAACTTGGATACGCTACGGGAATTATGGCAATTGACGTTCTCGTTAACGGCATGAACCCCGGCGATATGCCGATTCAATTTGCTCCCGACGTTTACAGTATAACAATTAACGGTCTTGTTGCCGAAGAAATAGGCTTTACAATTCCTGATAGATTTCAAAGCTACGTTGTTTTCCCGGAATAAAGGAGTATTATAGTGATAAAGAGTCTATTCACCCCACTAAAAGCGGAAGGTCTGACTACGCTAAAGATTAACTATGACTATAAGACTGACAAAGTGCGCTTTTTCTGTGCTAAAGAATGGGATGCAGATCTTGATTTTTCGAACTATAACAAAGACTTTTGTACTGAAAGCATTCTTACCGATACTGCTCGCTATCTTAACACAGACGAAACTTTAGCTCTATACGAGAAATATCATCTTTCCGAATATTTGCAAGAAGTTTTAGACTTGATTCGTCAAGGCAAACATTTTGGAATGGAGTGTTATTACAGCGATAAGTACGATATCCGCTTTATGTGCAATATCCACAGCCGCAAAATGGGAATTAATAACAAGTACCATGCTACTATGGCAGGAGGTATTCGCAGACACGGCTTTGAAGATTCTGAAATTGACGTTATTATTGACGGTCTCAATCTCGGGAGAGGGATGTCATTTAAAAATGTTGCCGCCGAACTTGAGTTTGGCGGCTGTAAGACTACAGTGCATATGGATCCGTTGACACAAGAGAAAATGGACAATTTGGACTTGATGGGATTTCTTGCATTTACGATTGACCGCACACGATCGCTTACTGCCGCTGACATGAATTTTCCTACTGAAATGGCAGATGTTATTCGTGAGCATTTTTCGGTTCAATACACATGCGGTTCCGGCGCTCCGATAGGAGAGTCCGGCAGACCTACGGCTTACGGCGTATATCTGGCGATCAAACAAGCCGTTAAGTTTAAATCAGGTTCAGAATGTCTTGACGGCATGTCGATAGCGGTTCAGGGACTTGGTGCTGTTGGTTGGTATGCGGCCGAACACTTTCTGAGTGAGAAAGTCAAGCTGTACGTAAACGATATCAACAAGCAAGTCGTCAATGATCTGATTGCCAAATACCCAAACTCAAACATTGTTGCAGTTGACGGCGATATAATGGAAATAGAAGCTGATATATTCTGCCCTTGTGCTGTCGGCGGAATATTGTCTGATGAAAACATTCCGCACCTGAAGTTTAAATACATTTTCGGAGCGGCAAATAATGCACTTAAAGCAACAAATCAAGAAGAAGAAATCCGGCTGGCAAAACTGCTTGCGGATTATGGTATATTGTATCAAACTGATTGGTGGCACAATACTGCCGGCGTTCTCTGCGGTGTAGAACACTATCTCTACGGTGACGACGCACTTTATGAAAATTTTGTCAACAAAGTAATAACAAGCGTCCCCGGCAGAACCATGGAAAATTTAGTCAAAGCCAAAGAGCTTGGCATTACACCTACTGAAAATGCTTATAGAATGTGTCAAGAAACTATATATTAAATAACATACAATATTAAGAAAGTGGATCAAAGATGGTAAATGTATTACTTGGGGCCGTTGCGCTCGGTCTGTTATGGTCAATTATGACCATCGGCGTGTATATCTCTTTTCGTGTATTGACTATACCCGACCTTACAGTAGAGGGGTCTATTGTTTTAGGTGCAGCTACTGCATCAGTCGCCATCGCAAGTGGCACACACCCTCTCATAGCTACGCTTATGGCAATGGTTGCCGGAATGCTGGCAGGTATCGGCACAGGACTTTTGCATACGGTGCTTAAAATCCCTCCGTTATTATCGGGGATTCTCAGCATGATTGCGCTTTATTCCATAAACATAAGGGTTATGAACTTCTCTGCAAACGTATCACTGTTGCGCATGGATACCGTTTTTACTCCTGTAATGGCTATGGGGTTTGACAGAAATCCTGCGACAATTATTGTAGGGCTTCTCTTCGTGATAAGTGTAGTAACTGTGATTTATTGGTTCTTTGGCACAGAAATCGGAAATGCTTTGCGTGCAACCGGTAACAATGTCGATATGGCCAAAGCTCAAGGTATCAACACAAACAAGACAAAAGTTCTCGGTCTTGCTATAGCAAACACTCTCGTAGGTCTTGCCGGCGCACTTATCGCACAGTATCTTGGGTTTTCTGACGTTCAGATGGGACAAGGAACTATCGTTATAGGGCTTGCATCGTTGTTTATCGGTGAAGTGTTATTTGCAAGACATCACTTTTTACGTACCCTTATTGCGCTTGTATTGGGAGCAATCACTTACCGTATCGTTATCGCACTCGTGCTTGATGCCGGAATGCGTGCAACCGATTTAAATCTTTTTACGGCAGCAACGGTTGCAATAGCTTTATTCTTCCCTCATATAAAAAGCAAGTTCGATACTTACGTCAAACGGACAAAGGAGAAATAGCCATATGTTGGAGATAAAAAATGTATCAAAAACTTTCAATGCAGGTACAATAAATGAAACGCACGCGCTTAACCGCTTGAATCTGTCGCTTGCCCAAGGTGAGTTCATCACCGTAATCGGCGGGAACGGTTCCGGAAAGTCAACGTTGCTCAATGCTGTTGCCGGAATTTTTGGCGTTGACAGCGGTAAAATAATTATAGACGATAAAGATGTCACCAAGCTTCCTGATTTTAAACGTGCCGTATATCTTGGCAGAGTATTTCAGGATCCCATGCGAGGCTCTGCCGCAAATATGACTATCGAAGAAAACCTTGCACTTGCAGTTCGCAGAGGAGCCGGCAGAGGACTTTCGCGCGGCGTTCCCAAGTCAGAACGTGCACAATACAGAGAAGCGTTATCTTTGCTTGATCTCGGACTGGAAAACAGGATGACTGCACAAGTCGGACTTTTGTCGGGAGGGCAACGCCAAGCAATAACTTTGCTTATGGCTACTATAAAAAAGCCGAAGCTTTTACTTCTCGATGAGCATACGGCTGCGCTTGATCCTAAAACGGCGACAAAAGTGCTTGAACTTAGCGATATGCTGGTCAAACGTGATAATTTAACTACGCTTATGGTTACTCATAACATGAAAGACGCTATTCGCTACGGCGACAGACTGATAATGATGAGCGGCGGGAATATTGTTTTTGAAGCAGCGGGAGAAGAGAAGAAAAGCTTGACTGTTAGGGACATTATTGAAAAGTTTTCTACTGTCAGTGCGGGAGATTACAGCGCTGCACTTCTTAGCTGACTTTTTTATCGCCTGCACTATTGGAAAAGCAAAAATTAGAGTAAAAATTATTTTTCGGTTGCAATATTAGACTGTAAAGACTTATAATAGTATTGCAACTTGATTTTTTATCGGGTAACGATAAAGAAGAACAACCGGAGGACAAACGTCATGATTAAACAAATTAGTGTTTTTGTGGAAAATCGTCGCGGCAAACTTGCTGAAATCACAGAAGTTCTGGCTGCCAATGATATTGATTTACGTGCGCTATCGCTTTCAGATACAAGTGAGTTCGGTCTTTTGCGCCTCATTGCGTCAAAGCCTGACGAAGCATATAAAGTTTTGCGTGAATCCGGCATGATGGTACGGTTAAATGAAGTTGTCGCCGTCGGAGTTTCTGATACTCCCGGTTCGTTTGCTAAGGCTGCACGTTTAGTTGCCGACGTAGGCGTTAACCTCGAATATTTATATGCACTTTCTTCACGTAACAACGACGAGGCCGTTATTATCATGCGACTTGATCAACCCGGCGAAGGTCTTGCGGCTTTACGAAAAGGCGGATTTAGAATTATTGGTCCTGAAGAAATTTATAATTAAACTTACAAATATGGAGATTGACTTTTGAAGAAAATAATTAGAAACATAATTCCAACAATAAAGTTATATCGCTCACTGAAATATTTATCGAAATTCAAACAAAACATACTTGCTGCAAGAGCAAGCGGCGACTTTGAAAAAGAAAGACATTATATATTAAAATCGACATCTGTATGGGGAAAACATGTCGTAAATATGTTCAATATTAATCTGAACGTTGAAGGTGAGGAAAACATTCCCCAAAGCGGACCTGTTGTCTTTGTAGCAAACCATCAGAGCTTTGCAGATATACCTGTTGCTTGTGCCTTGCTTACGAACTTTCAGTTTGCTTTTGTTGCAAAAAGATCTGTTGAACAAGTTCCGCTGTACGGGAAATGGATAAAGCTTATTCGAAGCGTCTATATTGACAGAGAAAGTGCCAGAGCATCTATGCGTGCAATAGACGAAGGTATCGATTTAATCAACAACGGCTTCTCTCTTCTAATCTTTCCCGAAGGCGAAAGAAGCAGATGCAGCAATATGAATGAATTTAAAAAAGGCAGCCTCAGGCTTGCAACGAAACCGGGAGTGCCTGTAGTACCTATCACTATAGACGGTGCTTATCACGTTTTTGAAGAATTTGGATATGTACAACAAAACGTACCCATAAAAGTCGTAATACACCCTGCTATAGAAACAAAAGATCTGGCAAAATCCGAAGCAAACAATTTATCTGCCGAAGTTCAAAAAATCATATTGACCGGGTTTTAACGAAACCGCCCGTTTTCCTTAGCGTTTTATATCTTTTTCACTGCTGTAGAACCGGGCAAGTCTCGTTGTAAAGTCAGTTGTATCTCGTTATATTGCCTGTCTGAGATCTTCTAAAATATCGTCAATATGTTCAGTGCCAATAGAAAGCCTTATTGTATTTGGTTTAATACCGCTTTGAAGAAGCTCTTCTTCGTTCATTTGAGAATGTGTCGTAGACGCAGGATGGATGACTAAGGATTTTACATCACCTACATTAGCAAGCAAAGAAAAAAGTTTTAGTTTCTCAACAAAAGCTTGCGCTTCTTTTTTCCCGCCTTTAAGTTCAAATGTGAAAATAGACCCTCCGCCGTTAGGAAAATACCTCTGATATAATTCATGATTAGGATGATCTTTTCGGGACGGATGATTTACACGCTCAACTTGCGGATGATTTTGAAGAAAATCAACTACTTTACGCATATTTTCAATATGGCGTTCCATGCGAAGAGAAAGCGTTTCTAACCCTTGAAGAAACAGAAACGAATGAAACGGTGAAAGACATGCACCCATATCTCGCAAAAGCGTAACTCTCGCCTTAATGATATATGCCAGCGAACCTGCAACTTCTGTAAATACCGCACCGTGATAACTTGCGTCCGGCTCTGTAAATCCCGGGAATTTACCTGATGCCGCCCAGTCAAATTTACCTGCGTCCACAATAACGCCTCCTATAGTTGTTCCATGTCCGCCGATAAATTTTGTAGCCGAATGAATGACAATATCTGCGCCATGCTCAATAGGTCTAAGCAAATACGGCGTTGCAAAAGTATTGTCTACGATAAGCGGCAGTCCGTATTTATGAGCAATATCGGCAACTGCTTTTATATCAATCAACGTTGCATTTGGGTTTCCTATCGTTTCTAAGAAAAGCGCTTTTGTGTTCTCTTTTATTGCCGCTTCAAAATTCGCCGGGTTGTCAGGATCTACAAAGCTTACAGTAATACCTATGTTACGAAAAGTATGCGCAAACAGGTTATATGTACCCCCGTAAAGTGTATTTGCAGAGACGATATGATCACCCGAACATGCAATATTTTGAATAGCATATGTCGTGGCAGCAGAGCCACTGGCAAGTGCAAGTGCCGCTACTCCGCCCTCAAGCGCAGCAATTCGCTGTTCAAACACATCCGAAGTCGGGTTCATGATACGTGTATAAATATTTCCGGGTTCTGTGAGCGCAAAGCGGGCTGCCGCTTTTTCAAGATTGGGAAATACAAAAGAAGTAGTTTGATAAATTGGTACTGCACGAGCGTCGGTTGCTTGATCAGGCGTCTCCTGCCCTACGTGAATTTGTTGCGTTTCAAAACGCCATTTTCTTTCTAACATTTTTTATTCCTCCGTTTTATTTTATTAATTTTCGCCAATGTCATAAGGCGTTTCTTGATAAACAAGGTTTACCCAGTTTGAAAAAAATAAGTTTGCATGTGCCCGCCATGTAACTGTCGGTAAGTTTTGCGGATCATCATTTATAAAGTAGTGACATGGTATTTGAGTATTCGGGTCGTTTGCTATATCACGAAAATACTCATTTGCCAGTGTATCAGCATCGTACTCCATATGCCCAAACACAAAGACACTTTTAGTTAATTCCGACCATGCGATATGAATACCGGCACTCGGTGAAACAGCAAGGACATCTACCTCTGCACATTGATTGACTGCTGCTTCATCGACTTCTGACCACCTTGAATGCGGAGCAAAAAATGTACTGTCAAAGCCTCGTAAAATCGCCGTTTTGTTTGGCAACACTTCATGATGAAATACTCCTGAAGCTTTTTGTTTTAGCGGTAATTTTCCAATTCCATAGTGGTGATACATCGCCGCCTGTGCACCCCAACAAATATGAAGTGTAGATGTTACATTTGTTTTAGACCAGTCCATAATCTCACAAAGCTCATTCCAGTAGTCCACTTCTTCAAACTCCAAATGTTCAATCGGCGCACCTGTAATGATCAGCCCATCAAACCGTTTATCTTTCACGTCAGAAAATGACTTGTAAAATGCGAATAAATGTTCTTGCGATGTGTTTTTTGATATGTGCGCATCCGGTTTGATCAGCTCCACGTCAATTTGCAATGGAGTATTGCTAAGCAGCCTGAGCAGTTGCGTTTCTGTTGTGATCTTTGTCGGCATCAAATTTAAAATCGCAATTCTCAATGCTCGGATATCTTGCGTGATCGCTCGCATCTCGTTCATCACAAAGACGTTTTCTGTTTCTAACTGTGCCTTTGCCGGCAGGTCATTAGGGATTTTTATTGGCATTTTTCACCTCCGAAATTAAAAAAGGCGCTGAGCAAGTTGTTTGCTCTGCGCCTAAGATTTGCTGTTTTCTTTTCAAACTATCACGTTCGACAGAAACACAAAACAGACGCATACGGCACCATCATGCCACGCATCATCATGTTCATCATCATGTTGTTTTTGTTTATATCTGTTTCAGTGATTTGAATGTTATCAAAGTTTTTCATAAATATCTCCTGTGCTGCTACAGCAGCCACAAATAGCTTTGAAAATTATTATGCACTAAATGCCTTGCCTTTGTCAAGTATTTTTTGCACCTTGTCCACTCAGAGGACAAAAATGAGGGCGTAATCGAAAGCAACACGCATTGAAACCTTATTTCGTTGATGTTTGAAATAACATAAAAAACACTCTGAGTAATTGACACTCTGAACATTTTTTAAAGCATTTATCTAATTACTTTCAAATTCATTGCTAAATTCTATTGACTTTACCGCCACGCTCTTCTCTGCCGGAACGTGTTCCGTAGATAAACACCCAAACCAAACCAGTCAGTCCTGCGCTTCCAAGAATAGTGCCGGATACTACCAAGCCATTGAATACTAAAAACACACCACCAAGTATTGTTGAAAGTCCTAAAATAAAAGCAAACACGACACCAAGTGTACTATTTATTGTATTCGATCTTATTACTCTATCTTCAATAGCACGTCTATGTTTTGCCTGCGCTTCTGCCATTGTAAGAATTCTGTCCGCAGCACCTGCACAAATCCCCTCATATCGTTCCAGCTCTGCAGCTGGCGGAATTGGTCCTGCATATTCCACATACGAGGTTCTTATTAATTTATCTTTGCCAGGTTGATTAGTTTTTGTAAGTTTGTTTTTATTTTTGGACATGTCTATATCGCTCCATGACATAACTCATGTCTTCGCCGACCTGTTTCCAATCTGATAACAAGGCTTGACAATCCGCTTCTTGCTCTGTGTTATTATCATTATACACATCAAACGTTCCGCCTAGGTCAAGTACACGTGCAAACCCACTCCAAAAACTCGGCACGGCAAAGAGGGTCATAGTCTTAAAACTTTCTGTTCGTGTCATAAGTTCGCTCCTTTCACTGTGCATTTTCTACTGTGAGAAATATTATACATGATTTTCAAGGCAAAGTAAACTGGTAAAATTTTCCGACTTATGCTTCATTAATATCAACATTTTTTTACTTTCAATAAAAAATCCAACAGCTACCACTCAAAACGCTCTGTAGTATATTTACGTTCAAGCGCATATCGCTCCTCACTCCGTTTTCTCTGTTCAATGCTTGTTGCATAATCAGACCTTACTTTCGAAATAATGTCTCGTTTATTTTCATCCTTTTCATCAACCAATAAAATATCAAACAACTCTATTCGTTTCGCAAAAGAATTAATTTGTTCTTCACTTGACCAGCTCCAGTTGTCTATTTTATAGTAAAAATTGCCTACAATTTCGCTAAAATCAGCGCACATGAATAATAAATGCAACGCCAGCTTTTTCCATAATAACTTTTCGTCTTTGTATTCAAACGGCTTAATCAATTTTGATACCATTTTAATTTTATCCTGATTACTATCGCACCAATTTATAACAATGTCACCGTCTATTAAATCAAGAAGCTCGCTTTCGTGAAAGTAAAAACGGTCGTTATTATATATATCCATAATAACATCCAAAAATGACTCCGGATTCAAGGTCGCTAAAACGCCATATAATTTATCATCTGCGTCTCTATAATTTATTTTGCCTTCAAATATTAAAATTTTAAATGCAAGCTCTTTGAATAAAATATCATCTTTGTAAATATCAGTACAACGTTCCAATATTCTGCCCCAAATGTGGGAATCCCTTGATTGTCTTGAAAAATCACTTGAAAGCAAAATTTTATGCGCCAACTTTTGTAAATACAGCGGAAGAGCTTCGGATCTATCTGTATTTATGAATTCATAGAAAAAGCACTCTACTGCTTTTGTGTTCCCGTTTCGTTTCTGTTTCAGCAGTTCAAAGTAAACCGTTATTTCTGCCTCAGACCATTCCTTTCCAATGTAACAATAACATTCCGCATCTAAATCAGTACTTTCCATAAAGCCGTAGGCATGTGCGAAAGGAAAGCTATTGTCGATGTGGTCTAAAACAAACAAATAATGCCTGTTTAGATTTTCATTCTCCGCAACGAAACTTAATATCTCTTCACACAGCACAGTATCTATCTCGCTACATCCATTTGCAAAGCCTGCAATTATTTTGTAGCTTTGACTGCCAAATTCAACTGCATTAATATTCTCACAAAAAACATGCCATAACGCAGTTACATTCTTCGCACCAGTAGCCATACCCTTGCCTAATGAAAAAGCATTCCACAACTTACTATTTAAGCATGGCTGTATTACTTTTTTAAGCACTTCCAGATTGCTACCTAATTTGACGCCGATAGAAAACAATTTTTGCTCCTGTTCCTCATGACCATGCGACAATCGACCCAGTTCTTCTAACTTCCAGTTGTGTAGCCCGAAAAGCAATAAATACTCTTCTATTTCGTCTCGAGGAGATAAGCAGATAATTATATCAAGTAGTTTTGCTTTGCCAATTTCATAGTCTTTTATTTTCGGGATTCTCTCTTCATTTTCATAAAAATATCTAATAACATCATTCGCACAAGCCAGTCCCTCCGGCCATAACTGTTTTTCTCGAACCTTATTAATCAAAACAAGAAAATAGTCATGTAATATAGCAACATTCCACTCCCACAGTGCTCTGAAATTTTGACAGATTTGCACCAAAACCCAATCATAAGTTACTTTTCCTTCGCTCACAAGTTCAAATGCATACTCTATAGTCTGCGTGTACCATTTACAAATATCAGCATCATTCTTGGGTTGGTATCCGCTATCTCTGTAATGCGAACCAAAATCAACAGAATAATGTGCAGCTCCAGATTCAAAAGAAAACATTTCCTGTAACATTTTAAGACCTGTTGCTTGGAATTTTTCATCCGGTGACAAAAGGTAATCACTCACTATTTTTTTCTTTTGTTCCCACGTTGCATGTGTTCCCGAACGCCAACACCTGAACATTTCTAGAAATTGATCTGTTTGTGTATTCTCGGTGCTAAGATGTATTTTTACAAGTAGCGAGATACAGTCCTCGAACATATCGCTTTCATATGCTAACAAGATAATGAGGTAAACAAATTTATATGAAAGTCTCTTTTGTTCTAGCAAATCAGGATGTGTGTCAATACTATGCTTTATAAATGCAAAAATCTCTTTGGGAATGGTCGAGGCTATATTAAAAAACATTGTTTCTTTTTGAGCATTGAATTCTCCTATATTATGCAGTATTCCGCTTGGAGCAATCCATTGTTTCGCAATATCTACAGCTTTCTCATCGTCATGCAGATAACCAATTCTCTTTGCAAATGAAACGAGAAGCCTTTCGTTTCCGGTGGATTCAAATACATTTATTATATTTGCGATACGATTATTATTGAGTGCATATTTAGCCAGTTTGTTTGCCAGTACATGTGGCAACACAGCTCGCCACCCGCCACGTTTTTGGGCAAGTTCCTTTTCGACCAAGGCTTGAAGTGCCCGATAAAAATCATTTTCACCAATATTAACTATTAAGGCAAGCGCAGGCATTTCATCTTTGCATAATGGAATATTTTCTACACCAAAAGAATAAACAAGAGCACAAATCTCCGCAACCTTTAGCAAGGTGTCATCTTCCGCACCATTTTGCCAGAAAAGTCTTCTGAACAACTGATTATCTGTGAGTTTACCGGCATTTTCACCATTGAGAATAATTGATTTTGCGATGGATACCGCTATTCTGGCATTGCCTCCGGCGGCTTGAGCAATATTCCGAGCCCCCACACCGTCTATATTTGAAAACCGAAAGTAAATCAAATCCGCCACTGTATTATCTGATAGTGGAAATAACTTAAAAACCGCTGTTTCTTCCGGCTGGTCTTCTTTTATATCATATTCAACCGTAATTAAACTAAAATTACTATCAGAGTCTGTGCAGATTTTCGTTAAACCCCGATGTAAATTGGGAGAACAATCATCGACAATTAATATAACTCGATCTCTATTTCTTTTTATATGTTCCGCCATTTGCTGCGGGGTTGGCTCCGGACTATCAGAAATATCACAATAAAGAGCTTTTTCTTTTGGTAGAGACGCACTTCCTAGCTCATCATCAAACAACGCTTGAACAAGTTTAGTTTTCCCTGTACCTGATAAGCCAACTAACCGTATCGATGTTCCGGGTTCATTTAATATTTCACGGATTTTTTGTACACCTTCGCTTACCGTATGATATTCATTTTTATGCAAAATAGATGCCGTCTCATTATCGACATAATATCTTTCAATCGTATTTTCCTGAGGATTAGACCAATTCCCATATGGTTTCCATCCGAAATGTGGTTTTCCAAGAGTCTCGAACACCCAAGCAATAACAGGCATATGTAAATTTGTCCAGTCAACCAATCGTTGAATATCGTAGAAATCAACAACTATACCGGCGAAGCTCGCATTGCCAATGACATCTTGCATAGCTTTCATTCGACTATTCAATGCACGTTTAGCAGTATCCGATTTGTTGCTGACAATGATATATGCGCCGGCTTTTGAATCAATTTCTTCAAACAATTTCTTATGTTTGCCTTGCGGTTGCATCTCCTTAGTAATTTTATTCGGCGACATGTCAGTAGCCTTACATTGGAAGATTGTATATAGTTCAGGGATGTAGTCACCTTTGATTGTAGAAAAATTGTAAAAATCGACTTCTATATCTGCTCCGCCATCAGAAGCATTTTGGTGACCGCCCCATTTCACTGCAGAAACAGGCAAGCCTTTTGATATCGCCTCTGCTCTACAAAGACGCACAACAAGTTCTCGAAGTTGCTTATCGTCAAGAGTTTTTATATCTGTTTTTGAAACTTCGAACATTTACTTACCTCCACTGATTACCCAAAGTATATACTCATAAGCCCGTCAAGCAAAAGCTGACTTTCTTCGATGAAATTTTTCACCAATCAAATGTGCAATTGTTGAGAGTTATAGCTTATTATATGAATTTTTCTTTAATAATACAAGAGAAATACCATTTTTAGATATTTGTGTTATACTTTATACAGTTTGAGTCTGCCTATATGTAAAGAAATAAGGCTATGAAACTTATGAACATTTGGAAGTTTTTCGGGTTATAACCGCAAAAGCGTTTGCACATTGATTGTTTTGCGATATAATACACGCAGGAGGCAACTACCAAGGCATAAAAACAATGCATGTTGCGGATTTTCTGCTGAGTTCAGAGTATTAAAAAGGATAATTTACGAAACTATGAATAGAAAATACAAATATTTAACTATGATCGCTCATATGTGTACCGATATCAATCAAGGAGCCTTGCCGGCTATCATACCTTTTTTGGTTTTGACTCACGGATTTAGCTATGCTTCTGCCGCCGGTCTTTTTTTGGCTGCAAATCTTATTTCTTCAATAATACAACCTTTCTTTGGGTTTTTAGGAGATAAGCGCTCTATGCCGTGGCTGATGAGTTTAGGCATGGTACTTGCCGGAGGCGGCATCGCACTTATAGGTCTTGTTCAATCATACCCGGCTATTTTAGCAGCAGCAGCTCTTTCAGGCACAGGCGTTGCTCTGTTTCATCCGGAAGGCGGTAAAATCGCCAATTTTGTGGCCGGAAAAAGCAAAGGCACAGGGCTGGGCGTATTTATCATCGGAGGCAATATGGGGTTTGTACTCGGTCCTGTCATTGCTACAACCGCAATCGTATTTTGGGGGCTTAGCGGCACTGTTGTATTTTTAATTCCTGTTTTTATAATGGCAAGTATCATTTTGCTCTTTACACCGACATTCAAAGAAATTTCTCTTGCCGAAAGCAAAAAAAATACGCTTAAAACAGCGTCAGGTCAATCTGATGATTGGAGTGCTTTTTCCAAAGTAGCTTTTGTTATTTCTTTTCGCTCTATCATACAATACGCACTTATGGCTTTTATTCCTTTGTATTTTATCACTGTGTTTCTTCAACCGGAAACCACCGCTAACGCAAATTTAACTATTTTCTTATTTGCCGGCGCTGTTGCAACTATTTTGGGCGCTCGTCTTTCCGACTATCTCGGCTTTAGGCGTGTTGCTCGTGTATCGTTCTTTGCTATGGCTCCGCTATTGTTTCTCATGCTGCAGACAGACAACAGCACACTTGCCCTCATTTTAATTACTTCCGTAGGAGTTGCCATGAACAGTTCTGCCGGGACATTGATTGCTATGGGGCAAGCCTGTATACCAAATCGCATAGGTTTAGCTACAGGAATTACTCTCGGACTTGCTATAAGTATCGGCGGCGTATTTGCGCCTATTATCGGGGTAGTCGGTGACGCTTTTGGTTTGACATCAGCAATGTACACTATCCTTTTCGTCACAATTGCCGCATGGCTGTTAACATTGCTGCTGCCTGACAATTAAACAAGCAGGCTTTGTTCATCGTCTCCCTAAAACACCGGCAATATAATATCCGGTACATTCTCCGGAACATTATTCTCTTGGACGTTATTTTCCGGTATATTCTCCGGAGTGCTATCAGGAATGTCTTCAGGAACATTCTCCGAAGCATCTTCGCCCGATGTCGGGCTTTCAGATGCTGTATCTCCTTGATTAGTTTCACTCGGCGGCGGTGTTTCATCGGTTCCGTTTTGTGTTGACTCTTCCGTCGCTGCCGCAGGTCTCTGATAACCGATAATATTTACGTCGCTCATCCGAATATCTCTTGTAAACGGACTAACCGTATTATTTACCATCCTGACTAAAGCAGGACCGTTAAGAATCTCATACCACGACGGTCTGCCGCTCGTGCCGCTTACCGGGGCAGTATGAAAAGAAATCGCATCGGTTCCCCTTATTTCGTTAAGTTGACTTGCAAACCAAAGCATGTTTGCAAACGAAAGATTCGTATGAATATTTTCATTAAATATATTTATGAACTCCGGAATCCGCAAAATATTTGACGGATGACGCAAGCCTTCTATCGTCTTTGAAATTACAAGCTGTTGATTTTCTATACGCCTAAAATCAGTTATATCGCGATAGCCCCTGTTACTTCTTCTGAAACGTGCAAAGTGCAATGCAGTTTCGCCATCTAAAACTTGCAACCCCTCCGGGATATTTATATGTAAGTTTTGCCACGGGTCATCGTATCTCATATGAAACGGAACATCCACCTCTATGCCGCCGATTGCATCAATCAACTGATGAAATGCATCGTAATTTATTAAAACATAAAAGTCAGGAACAAAACCGATAAGACTTCTGACTTCTCTCTGCATTTGCGCCACGCCGCCCGCTACGCCGCGCCCCGCACCTGCAAGATATCCGCCGCTCAATTTTCTTACATTTCGATTTACATTTATCAGACTGTCGCGCGGAATGCTTATTAGATTTGCTTCCATCTCAACGCCGTCAAAAGAGGCAACCATAACAGTGTTTGCATTAGTTCCTTCGTTGAGCCCTATAATTAAAAACGTAAAAAACAAATCTTTTCTGTCTTCACTTGTAAAACCCTCAGGCACCATTAACGCATGAGTAAGCCGCCAGTCTTCCTCGTACTCTTCTTCGTCACTAATGTCGATATCAGGTATTGTCGGCAGCTCCGGAGGTTGTATACTGTTAATGAACAGCAAAAGAACTACGGCAAATATAGCCGCCAACGAAACACACGCTATTATAAGTGCTCTTAAAACAATATTTGAACGCTTGCCTGTGCGTTTTATCCTGCTACTCCTACCGGCCCGCATATAACAATCCTCTTTATGTCTTAGTTTTCCAATAATCTATACGTATAAATTTAGCATAAATAAAATATACAGTCAAGGTAATTGCATCAAGTCCTTTCCAGCATATAACCTTCTCCGCGCTCAAAGGTTATAGTATAGCCTGCTTTTTCCAATTTCTTCCTAAGTTTGTAGATTGCATTTTTTAATGCGCTGTTATCTCCTGCGATATTTTGTCCCCAAACTTTTTCATAAAGAAATGCAGCACCTAATGCTTTTTCCGGAGCTTGTGCAAACTGTTTGAGCAACGAATACTCTTTCTTTGAAAGCATGATATCTTCATCATCTATGAAAGCCGCTCCCAAAGCCACATCAAGTTTGAGGCGTCCAAGCTTTATATTACGAAACGAATTTGCCAAAGCTCGGCGCAGCAAAGCTTCTATCCGTGCAATAAATATCGGCAATTCATACGGCTTCGATAAGTAGTCATCACATCCTGTTTCAAGACCTAATATCACATCTTGCGAAGTTCCCATTGCAGAAAGCATAAGCACCGGAATTGTCGAGGTTTTTCTTAAATTTCGTAAAAAATCAATACCATTGCCGTCAGGCAAACCAACATCTAAAACAATCGCAAGGGGAGGCTCTTTTGCAATCATTGCCCCTGCTTCCGTTAATGTATATGCCTGACGCAAGCAATAACCTCGTCTTTCCAATAAGCTTTTATTCTTTGCCTGCACAATAGGTTCATCTTCAACCAGCAACAAGTAACCGTTGTTTTGCATTTTTACCTTCCTCCTCTTCTTCTCATAAATAGTATTAATTAACAATACATTCACTTGCAATAACTGTCTTCTTTATCCTGTAGCCTTAATTTCATAAGGTGTTAAA
>Ga0123355_10006752_pt1 | contig 17080 bp, 20 predicted proteins | sample TergutEmb28metaG_3_FD_89872 | JGI IMG/M metagenome (GOLD analysis project Ga0123355, IMG submission 89872) | Embiratermes neotenicus P1 segment gut microbial communities from Petit-Saut dam, French Guiana - Emb289 P1 | ecosystem: Host-associated > Arthropoda: Insects > Digestive system > Gut ...
CATAATCGCTTACCCTGCCTCATTTGGCCTGTTGCGACAGGCCTTTTTGTCGTTGCAAGCCTCTCAATGAAAATCCTAAACTTTTTTCACTTTAGGGCTTGACTAATCATAGTTGGTCTTTCAACGCACAATGATAGGGGGTGGCGTCCTCGACGCCCCGTGTCTGCATATTTTGGCGCTTACAAGCGGGGCGCCGTGGGCGTCGCCCCCTACTTTTAACACCCCTCAATTGTCCGCATAGCTGTGATGGTGCGCTGGATCAGATCGTCTAACTCCCAGCCCAGCATCTCCGCCCCCTGGCGGATCACGTCCCGGGAGCATCCGGCGGCGAATTTCTTGTCTTTGAACTTCTTTTTCACACTGCTCAACTCCAAATCCTGGACGGATTTGGACGGGCGCATAAGGGTCACCGCCCCGATGAGCCCGGTCAGCTCATCACAGGCGAATAGAATCTTCTCCATGGTAGACTCCGGCTGATAGGGCGTCCCCGTGAGCCCCCAGCCGTGGGACATGGCAGAGCGAATCACATCTTCATCCACTCCTGCCGCCCGGAGAATGTCCTCGCCCTTGACGCAGTGGGCATCGGGGTGCTCCTCAAAATCTACGTCGTGCAGAAGCCCCACCACGGCCCAATAGTCCTCCCGGCCGGGGTCAAACTCCTCAGCAAAATATCGCAATACACCGCTGACGACCTCTGCGTGGCGGAGATGAAATGTCTCTTTGTTGTGGGTTTCTAAAATCTCTCTCGCTCTGGTGATGTCCATTTATATATCCCCCTCTGTTTGATTCAAATCTTCCCGGATCACCCGGTGGCCGCTGGCTTTTAACAGGCGGTTCATAATCGCCTCCCCCAGGCCCGTATCCGCAAAGCTTTCGCTGTAGATCACGTCGATATCGTGCTCATTAAACGCCCGCAGAACGGCGTATAAATTTTGTGCGATGGACAGGGGTTCCTGTCCCGTGCCGCAGGTCAAAATCACGTCTGCTGTATACGCCGTCTTGCGCTCCTCCGTGACCAGAATTCCCACCCGCTTCCCCGCCCGCTGTGCGTCATTGATCACACGCTGGAAAAAGGCCTCGCTCCCCCGGACAATGGCCATGGGCGCATCCGGGGCGTAGTGGGTGTATTTCATCCCCGGGGATTTGGGGGCAAAGTCGGCGTCTTTCACCGGCTCTGCAATCACAACCGGGCCGATGACGGCCTCGATCTCTTCTCTCGTCACGCCCCCCGGCCGGAAGATGACGGGCGGCTCCGCAGTGCAGTCAATCACCGTGGACTCCACGCCGATCTCCACCGTCCCGCCGTCTAGGATTCCGGCGATTTTGCCGTCTAAATCGTCTGCCACGTGTTTCGCCGTAGTGGGACTGGGCCGCCCGGATACATTGGCGCTGGGCGCCGCAATGGGCAGTTTCACCGCCCGGAGCAGCTCCAGCGCCACAGGATGGGACGGCATCCGGACGCCAACAGTTGCAAGCCCCGCCGTCACGGCATGGGATACGCCGTCTTGCTTGGGCAAAATAATGGTCAACGCCCCCGGCCAGAAGGCGTCTATAAGCTTCTTGGCCTTCTCCGGGAGTTCCGAGACCACCTGATCCAACTGGGCCACGTCCCCGATGTGGACAATCAAGGGGTTGTCCCCCGGACGCCCCTTTGCGGCGTATATCTTTTCGATGGCCGTGTCCCTTGTGGCATCTGCCCCCAGACCGTAGACGGTCTCCGTGGGAAATGCGACGACCTGGCCGCTCCGTAGCAGGGTTGCGGCCTCTTGTATGGTGAGTGTGTGCTTTGTTTTCAATGGGTTGCTCCTCAATGTGGGTTTCGTATGAAATAGTATCAGAAACACCGATGTAAATCAAGCATTTCAACCCATTCCCCCAAACTCCATATTGCCAAACCACCCCTCGCAGTGGTACAATCCCACTAGCCCCAAAATAAAAGCAAACGAGTGTGATACCATGGACTACATACAAAAAGCCCTCGACCTGGGCGCCGCCAGTGCGACCCGCTTTGCCCTCTCGGATATTGTCTTCGACTCCCGGGTGATCCTCAAATGCATGTTCGGTTGCGCAGATTTCGGCCGGGAACACACCTGCCCGTACCAGCGCTCTCCCCTTAGTATGGAGGAGTATGAGCGGGTATTGTCAAACTATACTTGGGGGATTATCATCGGTTGCCCCGACAAAGCCACCTCTCAAAAAATCTCCTACGAGATTGAGCGGCTGGCCTATTTGGACGGGTATTACTTCTCCTTCTCTCTCAGCGATTGCGGCCTGTGCAAAGAGTGCTCTAAGACAGTCGATGCGGCGTGCCGCTTCCCCCAAAAAGCCCGCCCCGCCTTCCACAGCGTGGGGATTGACGTGTTCAAGACCGTACGCCAACTGGGATTGCCCATTGACGTGCTCAAGGACGAACACGCCCCGCAGAATTGGTATTCTGCTGTGTTCGTGGAGTGAGCGAGGCAATATAGAAAGAGCGAACCGACAAACAAAAGTCGGTTCGCTCTTTTTTCGCACAAGGTGGATTTCCCGATCAGGGTCAAATGTTCATCGCACGTGAAGCGGGGCCGGAGCTCGTTGGCACCATTGGAAGCCGTAACGCAGTTGTGAACAATGATCAAATCGTGGAATCCGTATCCCGTGGCGTTTATGATGCCGTAACTGCTGCCATGACAGGCGGAAAGGCTGGGACACCTCTTGAGCTCAATCTACACTTGGATGGTAGGCAAATCACACACACTGTAGAGCGTGTGCAAAGAGAGCGTGGATTGTCACTTTTGGGTGGCATGGGGGGTAGTTGTCTTACTCCGGATCAAATTCTTCAAAATAGTCGAAATTTCTACCTTTGCGGTAGTGGAGTGTCCCTACATCGCCAACATTGAGTGTGGAGAGACTCTCGCGTGCTGGGCCAAAATCCGGCGCTGAAATATATGCCGTTATCTGTTGTCTATTCACAGTGATAAATACAATCCACTCACGACGATAAAGGGTTTTTGGATGTGTGTGTATATGTTTTTCTGCTATTGTTCCCTCACATTTTATAAAAGGTAGTCTATAGAGTTTGCTTTTTCTTGGTTTGCGCTGAACGAAGTCGCTATATAACAGTCTAATGCGCAAGAGAAAGATGAAGATGAAAACAATAACAAGCGGAAGGACTATACTTTCGGTCAGAGAATAAACTAGTGCGAAAATTGGCATACCCAGCACAATATCAAAAACAATATCAAAAACAAGTTCAAAAACCCAAGACTTTTCAAGATTTAGAGCTTTTTGTACGATTCCAGATAGAATAAGGAACAAAAAAACCAAAAAAACAGAAATGAAAAACCAAAGCATAGCAAACTCCCTTTCAAATGCTAAAAACAAACTTATGATCCATGAGGAGGTGTAAATGTGGCAGATGTTAAAGGCATAGACTATGAATCAATCATTGATCCAAGCTGGAGCGAACAGACCGGGAAAACAGCGAGAGGGATAGCTATCCACCCTCACCCACATAAGAAAACCGCTTCACACGCCGCCCCTCATACTCCACAATCTCGTCCCACATGACAGCGGGCCGCACCCAGATGCCGCCGTCGCCGTATAGGGCTTGGTATACCACCATTTCCTCCAGGGTCTCACTGTGTTTCGCCATGGCGATGACTTCGTATGCACCGCCTTTGAAGTGGGTGTATTTACCGGGTTTTATGGACATGTTGATCCCTCATTTCCACTGTATTTCCCCCGCCCTCGGCGGAGAACGCATGATTTTTCTACTTTTTCGGCCCATGATATTTCTTCATAACCCCTTTGGTAATCGCCTTGGTGACGGCGTTTAAAAATTTCTTCTGATCCAATACCCGCACCTCGTATTTCGTATTGTTCCGCACGTTCCACAACACGCCACGGTCCAGCCCCAGGGCGATCATGTAGCAGGCGCATTGCAAGAAGTGCTCATGGGTCACTTCGGAGACGAACTTGAGTTCGTAGACCACACCGTCTTTGACCACGTCCGCCAATCCCAGGGCGGAAAAGGCCACGGAGTTCTTTTGGAACTTCCCGAGCCAGGATTTCCCGAAGTCAATCCGGCACGGTACCTGGGTGTGCTCGTCCGGCGTGAACCACTGGCCCAATCGGTCTATGATCTGCTGCCGCCCCGCCTCGTCTACAAAAGGCGTCTCCACCTGATCCCGATAGCGGTTCTGCCTCGTCTCCAGCGACGTGAGAAACAGGATTTTTTCGTCCAGGGACGATTCTTGTATTTCATTTGTCCATAGAAATTTCAAGTCCCGATTCAGCTCGATCTTAAACTCGATTGCCCGGTCAATATCATAGCCCGCAAAAAATACCGCCTCTTGATAGATACCGATACAGGGGGATAAATCGATGAGATGATCCGCCTGTTTGATCTCAATTTCCGATGTGTCCCCTGGATCGTCCATCTGTTTGACCTCTAAGAAAGGATAACAGGCTTCCACATCTTCCCGGTATTTGAAATCAAACATATCTGCAATGCCGAACTGACCGAAATTCCGGTTGGGCACAACTTTTGTGGACAGGGTCTCCTCGCTGATTAGGTCTTGATTGCCCTGTACAAAGATGATCCGCTCTTTCCCACGGCTGGCGGCGACGCAGAAGATGTTGCGTAAAATCTCATACCGCTGGCCCGGCTTGGAGATCCGGTTTTTCCAGTAGGATTCCTCAAAGTCAAAGATCACGCAGATCTTACGTTCCAATCCCTTGCTGCTGTCAAAGGTCGTAAAGATGGCAGAGGTCTGCTCCGGCTTGGCTCCCCCGCCGCCCCGCTCCGAAATACTGGCGTATACGGTCTTTTTATTGAATTTCTCCCGGTGATCCGTCTCCAGAATATTCAGCGTATCCGCCATGGCCCCCGTCCGTGCGCCGAGGCATAAAATATCCCGGGGATCGCTCTTGGCCAGCAGTGGGATCACTTCGCTCTTGGACATGATCTCTACCGTACACGCCGGATTCACCCCCACGATGTGTTTCTCCCAAACACGCCCCAGCATAGCCGCATGATCCGCCGGCATCCGGAAACTCTGGGTAAATTCCAGCTTACTATGCCTCCCCAGAAACGCTTCGATAAATTCCGCCGCATGGAGGGTGGTCTTGTCGTAGATCTTCTGCTCCATATCCCCCACTGCGATGATCTGCATGGCGGGGTTGGTGGAGCGCACGTATATCAACATGTCGGCCAGTTCTTGCTCAATATCCTGATATTCGTCGATGATTAAAACATCGTACTGTTTCAATTTCGGCTTTTTCCGGTTAAACGCCTGGATCAAATCCGATATCCCCACGCCGGCGTCCAGATAGGAATAGGCCAGCCCGTGATAGTTGGTGACGGTGACATTTTTGTTTTGAATTTTGGATTGTGCATCCAGCTTTAACAGCTTGTTGTATGTAAGATATAGAATCCCCATATCCTCCGGCAGCACGTCGCAGAGGTGTTGGATCGCCGTGGTTTTCCCGCTGCCGATACAGGCGTCAACGAGAATATTGCGCCCCTGTCGAGCCAGGCGGACGAATACCGCCTGCTCCTGGGATAGTTTGAGTTTTCCGCTCACATCCTCACCCCTCCGCCGTTTTTTTCACACGGGCATATCCCCATGCCGCCCCGTAACCCATCACATCCCCCACCACCGCCAGTACCCGGTGTATGATGACAGCCGATAAGAGCACTCCCTCGTTAAGCGTCCCCGCCAAAAACATGAGCAACACCGCCTCCCGGACGCCGATGCCGCTGGGGACGCCGGGGGCCAAAAATCCCGCCAGCCAGGACAGTATGAATAATCCTATGACCGTGAGCCCCAGGCCAAAGGTCATAGGCTGGCCCAAGAGGGTCAGAGTGATTGTAAAGCTAATTGCCGAAATGCTCATAGGCACGCCGCCAAAGGCCAGACGCTTGAGCAACACTGCGGGCCGGAGGACTTCTGTCTCCGCTTTGAGGTTCTTAAAATACATCCCCAGGCGCTTGCGGAGCAAGTACAGAACCGGAATCACGATCAGCGCTGCCGCACCCAGGGTCAGGCCCGCCATGGGCCAGATATCCAGTTGGTAAAAATAGTAGATGACATAGTCGAATATCAAGACCCCGGAGAGAATCATCGCCGCCGCTGCCACAAATACGCCCTCCAACACCGTAGCCAAGAGCACTTTCCCGTGGCCCAACCCCTGGGTCTCAAGGGCCATCCGGTTCCGCCCCAGGACAAACATGACCCCGCTGGGGATGTATTTGTACAAGTTGGAAACCATATACACCACCGTGGCCAAAGGCCGCTCCACGGTGATACCGGAGACGTTCCTTATCAAGATACGATAATTGACCGACGCCAAAAGGATCGCCACGCCCTCCATCAAGGCCAGCCCCAACAGTGCGGCGAGCACCCAGGGGTTGGCTAAGATCGAAAGATCTATATCCTGCCACATGGACATGATTTGCCGCAGGATAAAGAAAAGGGCGGCCGCCATCAAAACGGCGCCCACCCAAGAGGCGGCTTTTTTCGGGTCGATTGATTTGAGGAAGGTCATTGGGTGCTCCTGTTGTATTAATTCTTGCATTTCTGACTATCTTTGAATATCGTTGAAAATTCTTTGGATTCTATTGTATACTTCCTCCGGATTTGGAATTGTATATTGAATGTCTACGCTTATATTGTGGCGAACACTCATCCCAGAATCATCTCTATCAACTGTTTCTACCACTGTAACTTGTGCTTCAGCAGGAAAAGCCTCCATTATATCCTTTATTGTAGCTTGATTGATTACGCTCCCATTAAAAATAACCGCTTTTTTTTCACTAATCCTTGATTGTGCTTCGTGTTCTGAAAACTCAAATGTTTCTCTGGCACCGTTTTTAGTGTATCCAATCTCCAAAGTCTGCTCTAAGTATGCGTTTTCAGATATTGGCCTAATGGAAACTGATGGGCGAACTACTAAATAAAACACATGCCATTGGTTCACAGTATCCAAAAGCACAACTGAAAATTGCTTGATTTCACCAATTTCTGTAACCATTCCCCTAATGGGCGGGAGCTGCCTTATTTCTGCCTCACTAAAAGCAATGTTCATAGTTACTGTGCCACCATCCTGAATCAAATCTGGTCTTGGAGTATATATAGCATCATTGCCTACAAATTCTTCTACAATATATGCTCTTGCGATTCCGCCTTGCAAAATATTTAAGTTAAGCTTATATTCCCATTCTCCTGCTCGCTCTAACAGAGGTGCCTCCGCCAAAACCAAAGTTTGGTTTGCTCTGGTCAGCTCATAGGTTGACCTTTGAATCTGAAAAGCGAACATTGCAAGAGCAACAGGAATTAAAGCAATCATTATATACCAAATTATCTTTGCCATCCGAATGAAAAATTTTTTTACTTTTCCTTTCTCCTTCGCCCCTTTCTCCCCGAGGATTTCTGCTATAGTTTCTATATTGGCAGCGATTTTTTCCAAATGCGGGCGCATCAATTCCTTCACACCTGTTTCCACTTTTGGAGATTGAGTGTGCGAGGTTGGCTTTGGTTCTTTACTCTTTTGCTTTGGTTCTTTAAAGCTTCTCTTATTTCTTCCTTTACCCACCTACTATCACCCACCACATCAAAATCTACGTCATAAAATACAAACCCAATCCCGCCATCCATACAAAACCCGCTCCACATAGACCATCTTTTCCCTACGCATCACCGGCAATCTCCCGCTCAAACTCTTGCATAAATTCCGCAAAAGGCCGTGTCCGCCCCTCTTTTACCGCTTTTCTCCCCTCGTCAAGCTGACAGTACAACTCCAGCTTACCAATGGCTACTCTTAAATCACTTTCCCTTATTTCTTCGGCGGTATAAATCTCCGGCCTAACATCTTTCCATGTTTTCATTATCCACTCACTCAAATTCTATAGTCGCCGGCGGTTTCGGCGTCACGTCGTAGACCACCCGGTTTACGTGATCCACCTCGTGGACAATCCGCCCGGACACTTTCTCCAGCACCTCGTAGGGAATCCGGGCAAACTCAGCCGACATGAAATCGGTGGTCTTGACGGCCCGGAGGCCGACGGTGTAGTCGTAGGTACGTACCCCGTCCCGGACGCCTACGGAGCGGATGTTGGTTAGGACGGCAAAGTACTGGCCCAGTTCCCGATCTAAGCCCGCAGAGGCGATCTCCTCTCGGAAGATGGCGTCGGCCTCCCGCAGAATATCCAGCTTGTCCCGGGTGATTGCGCCGATGACCCGGACGCCCAGGCCGGGGCCGGGGAAGGGTTGCCGCCAGACCAACTCCGCCGGGATACCCAATTCTAAGCCCACCTGACGCACCTCGTCTTTGAACAGGAGCCGCAGGGGCTCTACAATCTCTTTAAAGTCCACCACATCGGGCAGGCCGCCCACATTGTGGTGGCTTTTGATGACGGCGGAACCGTCGGTGCCGCTCTCGATGATATCGGGATAAATGGTCCCCTGGACCAAAAAGTCCACGGCGCCGATTTTTTTTGCCTCGTCCTCAAAGACACGGATAAACTCCTCGCCGATGATTTTTCGCTTTTGCTCCGGATCATCTACTCCAGCCAGTCTGCCCAAAAACCGGTCGGCGGCGTCTACCCGGATGAGGTTGATATCAAAAGTCTCCCGGCACATCTGCTCCACACTGTGGGCCTCGTTTTTCCGCAGGAGCCCGTGGTCTACAAAGATACAGGTGAGCTGTCTCCCCACGGCCTGATGCACCATAACCGCCGCCACGGTGCTGTCCACGCCGCCGGAGAGGGCGCAGAGAACTTTCTTGTCCCCGATCTTCTCTTTTAAAGCCTGGACAGTCCGCACTGCGTAGTCTCCCATTTTCCAATCCCCGCTGCAAGCGCAGGTGTTATAGAGGAAGTCCCGCAGGGTCTCCTGGCAAAACTCGGTGCGCTCCAACACGGGGACGCCCAGGGATTTCACCTCCGGCGGACAGGGATCCCCTGGGCAGAGAATGCCCCGAGGCGCCTTTTCCCGGATCCGCTGAGTATCGGCCGTATGGGGCAACACCTCACAGTAGACACCGAGATCCCGCACTTTGCGGGCGATGGTGCGGCCGGATTGGCCGTCAAAATCCAGGACTAAAATCAATTCACTCATAAGTTACCTCCAAATGGGACAGGATAGTATGGATCATTTTACACATAGGAGCTTTCGTCCCATGCTTGTACTCATATACCGCACCGCTATTATGTTTCTCACCGTTCTCGTCACCATGCGTCTGCTGGGAAAACGGCAACTGGGCCAACTGGAGCTCAGTGAGCTGGTGGTGGCCATTATGGTATCAGAGTTTGCGGTGATCCCTGTGGCCAACCCAGAACGCAGTCTCTTGGACGGCGTTATTCCCGTGACCGTACTCTTGGTCTGCGAGCTGGGGATCGCCTTTTTCTGTATGAAAAGCGTCCGTTTGCGCTCGTTCATTATCGGTAAACCCAGCATCCTTCTCCACAACGGCCAGATTATACAGAAAGAGATGCGGAAAAATCGCCTGACTGTCACAGAGTTGAGCGAAAAACTGCGCATCCAGGGCTACACGGATTTCAGCGCCCTCAAATACGTGGTACTGGAGGTCAACGGCACAATGAGCGCCATCCCCTACGCCGCCCACAGCCCCGCCACTTACGCCGCCCATCAGCTTCCGGGGGACGATAAGGGGCTCCCCGTCCTGGTCATCAACGACGGGCGGCTGTTGGAGCAGAATCTACACCTTTTGGGCTTGGATCAGCGCTGGCTGGAAAAAGAGCTCAAGCGCCGGGGCGTACCGAATTATGAGCAGGTCTTTATCCTCACCGTAGACGAAAAACGCAATATCTATTTTGCCGCCAAGGCGTAGCTATCTCTCTTTGATTAGCTTGTTTACCTCTTCCATAAATGTCCCGATGTCGGTAAACTGCCGGTACACAGAGGCGAACCGGACATAGGCCACCTCGTCTATGTCTTTGAGTCTGACCATGACCATCTCACCCACCTTGACAGCGCTGACCTCCCGCTCCATCCGGTTTTGGAGTTCCAGTTCAATGTCGGTGGCGATTCTCTCCAGCTCCGCCAACGGCACAGGCCGTTTCTGACAGGCCCGCACAAGACCCGTAATCAGCTTCGCCTTGTCAAAGGTCTCCCGGCTCCTGTCCCGCTTGATGACAACCAGGGGCATGTCCTCCTTGCGCTCGTAAGTGGTGAATCGGCTTTTACAATCCAAATTCAAGCACTCCCGCCGCCTGCGGATGGTGGCCCCCTCTTCTGAAGACCTGGAGTCGATAACTTTGCTCTCAGCAAACGCACAGAATGGACATTTCATAGCCCGCCGTCCTGCCTTTCTCATGTAGTCTCAAATGATATGCTACGTTTCACTCCGGCTTTGCCGAAGATAAGATACCTTGTATTATATCACAACATATGCCTATACAACAAGGATTTTTGCGCTCAAAACGCCAACATCTGGGTCATTTTCCAACTATTTTGCGTTGTGTTCGGTAATATGGTGCATTATACTGGTTTACATAAAGTTAATCGGAGGCCTATATGACAAAGCTGCGCCGTGTCATCGCCCGCTTGGATCAGATGACGGATATTACATACGCCCTGCTCCGGGGCGCCCTTCTGCTGGCCTGCACCATGACTCTCTGCGCCCTGGCCCTGTTCATCGTCAGCGGCGGGCCGACCATTGCGGGATTTGAGATCTACAAAGCCGCCCGGGAGCTCATGGCCCTGAGCACCATCACTCTGCTCCTGGCCACAATCGGCTCCGCCATTGTGGAGGAGTTGACCATGGAGAAATGAGGTGTGGGGCAAAAAGGAGCGGTGCAACCGCTCCCAAGCTCAATATCTATCAAGAAATTCTGATGGTGTAAGTATCTCTGGTCGTTCCAAGTCCAACCCCTCAAAATCTCTATCACCTGTGATAAACAAATCTACATCGTCTGCAATCGCAGTGTACAAAATAGGATAGTCCGCCTCATCACGAATTTCAAACAACCCTGCTTTGGGTTGCTTGGGCGTATAAACCAGCTCATAAGGAAGCTGGCTGAGAAGTTGATCTACAGTTTCAGCCTTTCCCTTAAATTTACGGCGGGTGACTTGTAACAATTCTTCAATCACATACGAGGAAATCACCAGAGTGTGTTCCGTCACAATTTTGTAAAACAGCCTGTCCATCCTCTCATTAGGAAATAATAATGCGGACACGAGGACATTCGTATCAATCATTATCCGCATTGTTTTCCTCCCAGACCTCACGGCGCACTTCTTTTACCAAGTCCACCACATCTTGCTCTGTCTCAAGGCCGAGACGCTCGGCCTCTCCGGCAAAAGAATTTTGGGCATTTCTAAGGGCAATCATTGCCGCATTTTCTATGATGATGTGTCCGCTTTTTTCAAGGAAGAGCACCTTATCTCCGTCTTTTACGCCTAGTTTTTTTCGTATTTCAACGGGAATTGTAATTTGACCGCGCGTTGTAATTTTTGCGAGTTCCATGATGACTTCTCCTTTCTGCATTGCATTGGAATCAATGTATTCCTTACTTCTAGTATATGCGTTTTCTAAAAAAATATCAAGCAGAAATTGTGGCACAACATTGTTGATTATTATTTTGCAACAACAAACGCCGGAGCACCTCGTTCGCTCCGGCGTTATCCATTCACATTTTCGCTGTCACCAAGTCCCAACACCCCCACCGCCTCGTCATAGGCATACAACACATTGAGCAAATCCAATAGCCCGTTGGTCGTCAGATTCTCCGGCAGATCCAACGCCTTGCAGAGCGCTTGCCGCCGGTCTTTGCTGTCCGGCTTTCCCGTCAGGCCCGCCTCAAATAGGTGGGGCTTTGTGAGTTTGGGCGCCCCCTCCCGATCAGGTGCCGCCGGGGTATCGCAAAAGGTGGCCCCCGCCTGGCGGAGGGCTTGGAGCAAGGTCTCCCGGTCCATCCCCTCAACACCCAGCTTTCCCTCTTTCCCCGGTTTCGTCTTGCGCCGCTCTTTGCCGGGGCGGTCTGGGATATAGGCGTGGAGCACTCTCCCCTCCGGGACACTGCCTTTGATCCGATTGCGGATCAAAAATCCGGCCTGATCGCTGTCCGTGAGGATAATAATCCCCCGGGTCTGGGCCAGCCGGCGGATCAGTTGCATCTTTTCTCTGTCGGAAAAGATGCCGTATCCCCTCGTCTCCAGGATGGTAGCCCGTACCACATTGGCCAGGGTGTGCTTATCGTATCGGCCCTCTACGAGGATGACCTCTAAAATCTCATCCATTGGGTTCTCCCTTACGCAACAGCCAGACGGATGAGCAACTCTTTGAGGAGCGCTTCCCCGCTCTGGCCCGTGCTCTTCATCTTTAAATCCGTCTCCGCCGCTAAGAGTACCGCCCGGCGAAGCCAGGGAAAGCTGAACTTCCGGGCGTTGTTGTATAAGAGCCGAGCCGGATAATCGTGGCGCATCCCCCAGAGGGATTTGAGGTAATGGGCATCTTTTCCCGCATCGACAGCCACCCGGGCGGAGAACAACTGGCGCAGTTGTTTCCCCGTGGCGGCCAGGATTAGAATAGGGGCCTCCCGCATGAGAAACAGTTCGCCCATGATCTTGGCCGCACTCTCCCAATCTTGCTGTCCCAGGGCGTCTGTAAATTTCCAGACTACAGCGTCCAGGATGGGCGTAGCCACGGCGTCAATCTCCCCCTGGGTGACGGCCTGCCCCTTTGTATAGGCGCCGATTTTCTCAATCTCCCCGATGAGTCCGGTCATCAGCCCGCCGCAGAAGAAGATGAGGTATTCGGCGGTGGATCGGTCGATGGTTTTCCCCATGGCCGCAAATCGGCGGCCGATCCAGGCGATCAAATCCGATTCCGCCTGTTTCAAGAACTCTACGGATAGACCCGCATCTTTGAAATGCCGGTGAATCTTCATCCGGCCGTCTGGCTTAAACGCCGGATCGGAGAAAACAAAGGCAATACAGCAGTAGTCCGGCACATCGGCCAATATGGCGTCTAACCGATCCCGCTTATCGGCGGCGGCCTTGTAGAAGTCAAAATCCCGGATCTCGATGAACTTTCTCGGCGAGAACGCCGGAAGGGTGTCGATTGCGACTTCCAATGCGTCTATATCCGTGCCTTTTCCGTCAAACCGGAAATAATTGAGCTCCTCTAATCCGGCGGGCAAAATCTGATCCCGCATTTTGCCCAGGTAAAATTCCCGGAGGTAGTCCTCCTCCCCCCAGAGCAGATAATGGGTGCGGAGGTTCTCCGTGTTAATCTCTTGTTTTAAGGTTTTATAGCCCTGGTTGGATTCGCCTTTTTTCACAGCAACCGCTCTCCCAAGTGTTTTCCGCCCAGGATGTGAAAATGCAGATGCCCCACGGTCTGGCCGCCGTCTGATCCGCAGTTGTTGATGACACGAAATCCCCCGTCTAATCCCTCCGCCTGGGCAATGACAGCAATTGCCCCAAAGCAGGCCCCCGCCAGATGAGTGTTTTCCGCTGTAATATGGGCGGCGGACGGGATATGGGTTTTGGGAATCACCAAAATGTGCTGGGGCGCCTGGGGGTTGATATCCCGGAAAGCGTATACCAAATCGTCCTCGTAGACTTTATCTGACGGGATATCGCCAGCGGCGATTTTGCAGAAAATACAGTCTGTCATGGTGTTAGCCTCCGATTTTTTCCGATACAAAACCCGCCACACTGTCCAGGGCCTCGCCCACTTTGGACGGGTCTTTCCCGCCGCCCATGGCGGCATCGGGCTTTCCGCCGCCGGAACCGCCGCAGATGGCCGTGACGTGTTTGACGATCTCCCCTGCCTTGACGCCCTTTGCCACAGCGGCCTTACCGCAGACGGCCAGGAACGTGAGTTTCCCCTCGTTCTCGACTGCAAGTACCCCGATCACATCGTCGCCCCGATCCCGGAGCATGTCTCCCAGTTTCCGCAGGGCATCTCCCTCTACGCCTGTCACTTTGGCCGTAATCAACCGCAGATCGGCGATTTGCTGCGCCGTACCTAGGAGACGATCCGCCTCTTCCTTCATCTGGCCCGCACTGGCGGCCTCCAGATTCTTTTTCATGGCCTTCATCTCATCTTGCAGTTGGCGAATCCGGGCGGTCAGCTCGGCGGGATTGGTCTTCAATACCCCGGCGGCCTCTTGGAGGGTTCGTTGGGTCTCACCCATAAATGCCAAAGTCTCCTGGCCGACCATGGCCTCGATCCGGCGCACGCCGGAGGCCACGGAGAACTCACTGGAAATCCGAAATGGCCCGATTTTTGCCGTGTTGGTCAAATGAATCCCGCCGCAGAGCTCTGCGCAGTAGTCTCCCATAGAGACCACACGGACAATATCGCCGTATTTTTCGCCGAAGATGGCCGCAGCGCCCAGGGCCCTGGCCTCTTCCATACCCATCTCTTGGATTGCCACGGGGAGGTCTGCAAAAATCATAGCGTTAATCTCTTGTTCCACTCGGTCGATTTCCTGGGCGGTCATAGCGGAGAAATGAGTGAAGTCGAACCGGAGGATATCCGGTGTCACCAGGGAACCGGCCTGTTCTACGTGATTGCCCAACACATTGTTCAGCGCCCGGTGGAGCAGATGGGTGGCGCTGTGGGCCCGCATAATCCCCCGCCTGCGCTCCGCCTCCACAGCGGCCATGACCCGATCTCCCACAGAGACCTGGCCGGATTTCACGATCCCGCTGTGCATATATTTTGCGTCTTTGGATTTTTGCACGTCCTGCACATCAAAGGCGAAACCATCGGCAGAAATCGTCCCCAAGTCGGCGATTTGGCCGCCGCTCTCTGCGTAAAAGGGGGTCTTGTCCAGGATGATGACCGCCTCGTCCCCCGCCCGGGCGGTGGATTGGATTTCGCCGCCCACGGCGATGGCTAAAATCTCGCTTTCACTCTCCAGAGTATCATACCCGGTAAACACTGTGGCCATATCCCGATCCAGGCCGAAATCCACACCGACCCAGCCGAAATCTCCCAGGGCGGCAGTGGCGGCTCTCGCCCGCTCTCTCTGTTCCTCCATGCAGGCGTGGAAGCGGTCACGGTCTACGGCCTTGCCCTGTTCCTCTAGGATTTCCACTGTCAGATCAATGGGGAATCCATAGGTGTCGTATAATTTAAAGGCGTCCTCTCCGGACAGTGTCGTCTGATTCGCCTGCTCTAACGATGCCAGCATCTCGTCTAATATCCGCATCCCGGCGTCGATGGTCTTGGCGAAGTTCTCCTCCTCCACCTGGATGATCTTTTGGATATAGTCCTGTTTCTCCGCCAGTTCCGGATAGGCGCTGCGGCTCTCTGCGATCACCGTCTCGGCCAATTGGTACAAAAACGGCTCATTCACGCCTAAGAGTTTCCCGTGGCGGGCGGCCCGCCGCAGGAGACGGCGGAGGACGTATCCCCGGCCCTCGTTGGAGGGCAATATCCCGTCGCAGATCATCATCGTGGTGGAGCGGATGTGGTCGGTGATGATCCGGATGCTCACGTCGGTCTTTTCGCTCTGCCCGTAACTCGCCCCGGTGATCCGGGAGACGTGGCGGAGGACATTCATCACCGTGTCCACCTCGAAGAGACTCTCCACGTCCTGCATCATACAGGCCAGGCGCTCCAGTCCCATGCCCGTGTCGATATTCTTGAACTCCAGCTCCGTGTAGTTCCCGTTGCCGTCGTTGTAGAACTGGGTAAAGACCAGATTCCAAACTTCCACAAAGCGATCACACTCACACCCCGGCGCACAGGCGGGGTCGTCACAGCCCCGCTCTCGGCCCCGATCCACGTAAATCTCAGAACAGGGGCCGCAGGGACCCTGCCCGATCTCCCAGAAGTTGTCTGCCTTCCCCAGACGGGACACCCGCTCCGGGGCGACCCCCACCTGGTTGACCCAGATATCATGGGTCTCATCGTCGTCCAGGTAGACGGTGACGTAGAGTTTTTCCAGGGGGACGTTTAGCTCCTTCGTGAGAAATTCCCAGGCCCAGGCCGTGGCCTCTCGTTTGAAGTAGTCCCCAAAGGAGAAGTTGCCCAGCATCTCAAAATAGGTGCCGTGGCGGCTGGTCTTGCCCACCTGCTCAATGTCCGGTGTGCGGATACATTTCTGGCAGGTAGTCATCCGCTTGGAGGGCGGGGTCACTTCACCGGTGAAGTATGGCTTTAAAGGCGCCATGCCGGAGTTGATGAGCAATAAACTGTCGTCCCCCTGGGGCAAGAGCGGGAAACTGGGCTGCCGCAGATGGCCCCGCTCCTCAAAGAAAGAGAGAAATTTCTCCCGTAATTGGTTTAATCCCATCTGTTCCATATTGTGCGCCTCCTGATTTTCTCTAAAAGTACTTTTTTGTATTTCCCCCGCCGCAGGCGGGAGAAATACAGTAAATTATCCTGCTTCTCAATTCTAAAGCAACATTTTATACTGCCCCTGATTGATTGTCAATCTTACACCTCTTTATAAAACCCATTCCCGCACTTAGAGCACGTGATCCGGATCTTGCCCTTGCCCCGGGGCGCCCGCATAGGCTGTTTGCAACTGGGGCATTTGAAATACCGATAATTGGCCCGATCTTTCTTGACCCGCGGCTGTCCGGCTCCGCCGCCGGATAGTGCTCCGGGCAATCTCGCCCAGAGCCCCTTGGTCAGCTCCATAAATATGGCATTCTCCCGCCGCCGTTTAGGGATATTCCGGGAGATCATCCGGAACAGGCACAGGCCCAGGAGGGCAAAGGATATAGCGGAGAACAGATTGCCCAGCATCGCTCGGCTGAGCAGGTTGAACACAAAGCCCAGGATCAGCATGGCGATGTTCAACTGATCCGTACCGTTTCGGCCCTGGAAGAATTGTTGTAGAAAGTTCATGGGAATCACTCCAGCTGTATATTTTGTAGAAAGTCTTGCAAAATTGAAAAAAATCGGTTAAAATTGACTTAAATTAGTGCATGGAGGGTCTCGCAATGAGAAAAAGAATTTTGACTGTCGTGCTCGCCGTATTATGTTTGGTATCTTTGGGCGCTTGTACAAGTAACGATGTGGATGCCGCCATCGTCGGCACGTGGGAATGTCTGGATGACTCTGTTCCACACGAATGGCTGTGCTTACTTACTTTTAGCGCAAACGG
>Ga0123355_10006755_pt1 | contig 17074 bp, 9 predicted proteins | sample TergutEmb28metaG_3_FD_89872 | JGI IMG/M metagenome (GOLD analysis project Ga0123355, IMG submission 89872) | Embiratermes neotenicus P1 segment gut microbial communities from Petit-Saut dam, French Guiana - Emb289 P1 | ecosystem: Host-associated > Arthropoda: Insects > Digestive system > Gut ...
AGCGTCGAATAAATGCCATGCGGCGGCGGTTTCGGTTATGTTTAACCGCTCTGCAACTTCCCGTACAGGTAGGCCGTTTAGGTAATGGAGTACTACTGCTTCACGCTGTAACTTACTCAAGTTGGCAATTTTATGCCTCATACGCAAAAGCTCTGCTGTTAATGCGTTGTCTTCGGCATAGTCTTGTGCAAAATCTGTAGTGTCGGGCAGTGCTTCTGATAATTCGCAAACGTTGCGTCGCACAAGCGTCCTTGCATGGCTGCACCATGTAAAATGCGCTACTTTCCAGACGAAATTCTCGAGTTTTTCAATTTTTTCTTGTTTGGCTGCTGATATAAAAACCTGCATTAGCACTTCTTGCGCTAAATCTTCACCGTCCGGACGGTTGCCGGTTTTCTTTATAGCCCAGTTGAGAATTTTTGACGAGTATTCATCTGTAATTTTTGAGTAAAGTTTTTGTAGCTCCACTGTGTCACCTCCGGGTCTGGCATGCGTTTATTTCCGCTCTTATCTATATAGTAGCCGGAGCAATTACAATCATAGTTAATTTTTAATGTTTTTGTTTTCGTCTTTTCTTGCCGTGTATGTTGGCAATTATATCAACAGCATACGGGATATCCTCCATGTCTGTCGAAAAAACAAGCCCCAACGAATCGCACCATATCCTTTTCTCACCAAACAATATTTGTGTACGCCGTCCTACGCATTCGCTCTCTGGAAAGCCGCAGCCTATACACTTGTAGATGCTATCTTCTGCATGTTTTCGTTTACATTTATCATTTTTACATCTGCAACCCCGGCATTTCATCTGGTTTTTTATTATGTTCAAATATTTTTCAGGGAGTGTTTCCAAGTATTTTTCGTGGTTATACAAGCCACGTATGTTCATGATGGCATGTATGCCATTTGTCTCAAACACAGGATGCGAAACACGTGTACCGTAATAAAATTGAAAGTATGTACCAAATTTCATCCAGCCATCGGTATAATTATGATGACGCTCCGCAGATGGGCTAAGGCCGATTGTGGCAAACTCATTAATGATGGCATTTACTCTATCTACATGTTCTTGCGGCATTAGTTTTGCAGTGTAGATATCTGAAAAGTGCATTTTTTCTTTTGGCGCGGTTTTGAACATTAAGGCATTAAAGCAAGCATAGTCACAAACGATACTTTTTTCTTGGTATCTGGATAACGTTGAGGCTTTTATTGTTGGAAGAAGATAAAGATTAGGTTTATACTCCACCATAAAATCTGCGGCTTCATCGCAGACATAGTTGTTTATTTCAAACCCATATTCAGATAATTTTTTCATCATTGCGTCGATATTTCTTGGATATGTGACGATTGCGCCAAGCTTTCTTCCTTTTGTGTATTCCAGAAATATTGTGCCGCTTACGTAAAGCACCCCACGCTTAACCTCTCCCGAGCGGGCAAGTGCAATAAAAAGCCATAGATATGGGAATTGGAACTGGTTAACCGGTTTTACAACACCATTTTTATCAGCTGCTACAAGCCCAAAGCTTTCTGGGGAAGCTATCATGTCTGCGTTTAATTGCTTTATTAGGTCGTGATAGGCTTTATATCCGGCAATAAAATTATCAGCCGCCATTCCGTCAATAAGATAGTCGTTATGAACCTCAAAAACATTGGGGATTTCTTCGATACGTGCATTATAGCCGGCAATATCATCAATCATTTCTTGAATGGATTTGTATGCCATTACATAGTCTCTCCTTCTAATATAGTTATCGCTTTTTCAATGCAATCCAGCACAGCTTCATCATTTTTTGCTATTTGCAAAATTGTATTTTCCGCAAGGGGGCCCAAAAACTGAGACGCATGTTCATTACGCGTCCAGTCTGTGCAAGAGTCTAATGCAATTAACCCCCATGCAAGGTCATGAGTGTGATTGTAGCTGTTGGGGTAGCCGTCTATCACTTGCCACAAAAGCGCAAGTGTTGCACTTTTTAATTGAGAATATCCGGGGATATTGCAATCGGGTCTGCCATCGTAAAAGCAAAATGTTTCTCTAAAATTATGGCAATTAAACACATGCCACATAGTTTCTGCTACACGTTTTATGCGTTTTTTCTTTTCTTCAATGTCTGCATCAAAGAAACCTCTGTATGTTCCCAGCTTTTCAGCATACCCGTCCCAGAGTTTGTCGCTTATATTTTGGTGCATTACTTGGCGGATCCGTTTTAGCCCATCAAGAACAGTATACCGCTGGTGAGTTTTCTCTTCAAAAATATAAAGCGCATCAATTTCGTCATATGCTGGGGGTTGCTCCGGTTTGTCTTGGGCGTGGCCGTAGTCTGGGCAGACTAATGAGTTGTCGTCGTATCCTGTAATAACACGGTATGGAAATTTGCCCGACTTTACTTTTGCTATAACAGGCTTGCCGGCGTCAATGGAGTTGGCAATGGCGGTGTTAAAATTAGCCGGGTCGGTTATTTTGTTGTAGCCATAACCCACTAGGCCAAACAGAAAGTCTATATTATTATCTGAGCCACCATCGTATAAGTTTGACTCGCATATCATTGTCTGCATTTTTGTAGGGTTGCCGTTAAAATGGCAACGCAAGGAGCTTCTGCCGCACATGGTATCAAAAAAGAAGAAATAACGTTCTTGTGCGGAGCCGTTTATATTCTCTAGGAACATGTAGGTAGAAGTGAAGCAGCTGATAAAACTTGTTCCGGCAAAACCGCTAAATGGGATATCAAAATCTTCTAAAATTAGGCGAGACATACCAAACCCTCCTTGTATAGTTATATTTATGGTAAGGGGGCGGTAGGTTTTTAGTTTGTCCCCTTGCTTTTTTGCAGCAGATGGCGAAATTTCATGAAAACGCTGGAATGCTTTAGAGAAGCTTTCTGATGTGTCGTATTGGTACCGCATGGCTATGTCTGTAACTTTGGCATTGGTATGGAACAGCTCTTGCCCCGCCATTGTTAGGCGGCGGTTGCGAATGTATTCACTCACGGGTATTCCGGCAACTGCGTTAAAAACACGCTGAAAGTTAGAGCCGGATGTGAGTACATGTTTGGAGATATCTTCTATGCTAATGTCGTTGGTTAAATTATCTTCGATAAAACGGAGTGCTTCTGTTAGGTTTTGTATCCATGTCATGGTTTAACTCCCTTTCTTTTTCGCTATATTATAGCATTAATGGGGGATTTGCATGTCATTTTATGCTTTTATTTGTCCTAATAAAATCACGTGAATCTAATTTGAGTAAGCGAATTTTGTTTAGCTCCGTCATTGAGGCCTTCGAACCGCAATCTAAACGAGTACTTTGTATCAATCGTTACAAATTATATTTGAGATTGCGGGTCGAAGCCCGCAATGACACGGCTAGAGATGCGTCATCGATGCAAATTAGACTCACATGTAATAAAATAGACCTTATGCGAAATTGAGCAACTCCCAACTTCGCATAGGGTCTAAAAAGTTTTATTCATCCCCAGCCGGGTTAACATGCACCATGCAATGCTTAACCTTGGGGAATTTCCGTTCAATTGCGTCATGTACATGCTGTGCAATATCGTGGGCATCTTTTACGGTGGTAGACTGCTCCACACTAATATCCACATCCACATAAATTTTATTGCCAAACATGCGAGTTTTAAACTCATCAATACCGCTTACAAATTCCTGCTCTAAAATGAGCTTGCGCATTTCGTCCTCTGTTTCGCTATCGCAGGCTTTGTCGGTCATTTTTCCTATAGCGTCAACAGTTATGCTAAACGCCGTTTTTAGTATGAATAAGCAAATTACAATTGCCGCAACAGAGTCTAGTATCGGGAAGCCCATTCTCGCACCCAAAATTCCAATAAAGCTTCCAATAGAAGAAAGCCCGTCTGCACGGCTGTGCCACGCATCTGCCATTAATGCACTGGAGTCGACTTTTTTAGCTGCCGCACGTACGTACCAATACACGCCTTCTTTCACACCAATAGAAACTACCGCCGCCACAAGTGCAAGCAGCCCCGGGACAGGAATTTGGTAGTACTCACCGGCTAAAATTGTTTGCAAGCCAGACCAGCCAATGCCAACACCTACAATGGTTATAAGTGCAGCTAGCATTAAAGTTGCCACGCATTCAAACCGCTCGTGGCCGTAGGGGTGTTCCTTGTCGGGCTTTTTGTTAGCAAGTTTTATGCCCACAATGGCAATTAATGTACTAAACAGGTCTGTAATGGAATGCACAGCGTCGGAAACCATTGCAGCAGATTGGGAAACAAGCCCCGCAAATAGTTTAAATGCGGACAAAAGAATGTTAATGAGGATGCTGTTGCGGGCTACGCCCATGGCAATTTGTTCGTTAGACTTTTTCATAGTCGCCTCCTGTAGCGTTCCATATTAGTGGACGTCTTTTGTCCATCTGATATGGAATTCGCTTTCCGAATTTAAATTGGAATTTAGATTTGTCCATAGAGAAAAGGCTCACCTACGGAACATTTTACTGTCCCGTAGATGAGCCCTTTCTTTTATCTCATCCACTGCCATGTGGCCCAGCTTCACAAACTCAAGAGCTTGTAGCCTGTTCAGATATTTTTTTGTATTGTGTTACCTCGCAAGTTTAAGGCCGCACTTTGGTTTTGTCAATAAAAATTTTGCAATTTACACCAACTGCAAAAACGCCAACCCAATAAGAATAACCCCACCCAGCCACGAAATGTTAAAGCTTAACTTATCCGCAGCTTTATTGCCCAGCCAACACCCCAGCAAAAGAGCTGCAAAGCCCGTAAGCAATGTAAATAAAACCAACAGCCAGCCGTTTGTGCCAATTATAGCAGCCCCAAGGCCAACGGCAAGGCCATCTAAAGATAGGGAAGCAGCCAAAACAGCCGCTTCTTTTGGGGAAATGCTCTTCGATATATCCACATCCGCAGCTTCCGGGTCTGCGTAAATATTCATAACCAGCTTAAAATTAAGAACAGAAAGTTTAATTTCCTTGTTTAATTGCGTGTATTTGCGGATTATAGATTTTGTTATACTATCGAACAGCTTTACAATTCCGATAGTGAATAAAATAGAAAAAGACAGCGCAACAGCAACCCACTCTGGAATATGGTGAACAAGCACGCTGCCAAATAAGAAAGACAGCCCAATTGTGGCTGTACAAATTAAAGAAATTATAACCAAAGATATCATTGGTATTTTTATTTTTTTGCACCCATATGCAAAAGATGCTGCAAGCGCATCTATAGATATTGAAATTGCAACGGCCGCTGCTGCGGTAATAGCCCATATCATGCTAAATCACTCCCGTTTATTGTATGATACATAGCTGGGAAATGTGTTGTAAAATTCAAATGATCGCAAATGCAGATCATTTGAATTGGTGAAAATTGATGTGATAAGATAAAAAAAGTACTTGACAACCACAAAAATTTCACGATAATCAAAGTACAACTAAATAGATGCTACTACATTTCGAGAAAATTCTCGTAAAAGCGGAATAGGGTGAGAATCCCTGCGAGCGGGTCACTGTGATTCGGTATGTTAAACACTACCGATAAGTCAGATACGCTGTGGTACATCATTAGCTTCCCCGGACGGAGCTATGTGTTTTTATGGTGTTTATTTAACCATGAATTTTAACACGTTCCGCCGATATATGAGGAACGTGTTTTTTTGTTGGCCGGGAGTATATCAACACATTGGAGGTGGCACGGGAGTTTTATGTAAGGCATGTAACCACTATTGTATAGTCACTGCGTCACAAAACAGTCCATCGTGGCGCAGGAATTTTTCCGCAATACAAGGGAATGACGATGCAGCGTGCTGGAGGCACGCAAGGAGGAATTGACGCAGTAGTGCGGGAAAATTACAAGTCACGGGGGACTGTTTTGTGGGGTTGTGGCTATAAAACTAACTAGGTTGCAAGCATAGGCTTTGCAGCAAAAAGAGAGGAACTTAATTTTGCGTAAAACAAAATTCAAATCACAGTTACTTGCAATTTTACTAACTGTTGTAATGGTATTTGGCCTTGTGCCGGTACCAGTGTTTGCATCTTATGCAGAAGAAATTAGCTCTAACACAGAGGCTCCTACATATGAAGAGCCTTATTTGCCAAGTAACTTGGAAACCAAATACGAAACCGAACACTTAGAAGAGGAGTATCCAGAAGAATATCCAGAAGAATATCCAGAAGAGTACCCAGAAACAGAACACCCGGAAACAGAACACCTAGAAACCGAAACAGAAGAATTGCCAGAGCCAACGCCATACATGCCGCAGCCAAGCGATTCTTTTCTTGCGTTTTCCGATGAACAAATTACAGTTTACGTTACATTTGAAGGCTACAATCTTGGCCACGGTTTTTATATCGAGCCAATTGCTGTAACTTTGCCAGCAGGGTCTACAGCGGCTCATGCAACGCTGGAAGTCTTATACAATGCCAATCACGACTTCCTTGCACTTGGCGGCGCATGGCGCAACCCAGTTACCGAGCTGTGGGAAGGTGTGGATGGCGGTTTTTACTTGTCATCTGTCCACGGTTTTAACAGAGGATTTGTAACCCTGCCAAACTACCATTACGGGCTATTTATTGACGAGAGCAACGCCATTGATGGCGGCTGGCTTGGAGAATTCGACTTCACATTTATGTCCGGCTGGATGATTACAGTAAACCACATTTTAATAGACATGGGTGCCGGCAGCTGGGGTATTTATGATGGCGACGTAATCCGCTGGCAGTTCTCGTTAGACATGGGTTCAGACCTTGGCTTGCCAAGTTTCTTTGGCCCGCCGCTTTACACACATGAAGACAAAACTGCACTAATACGCGCATTGTTTTCCTCAAATGCCAACCAAACGGCAAAACAGGCGGCACTTGATGTAATAACAAACCCATTGGCAACACAAGAAGCAATTTCCAGCGCACTTACGGCTCTTGCCAACAACACCGGCTCCACACCTCCGAATGACTTCTGGTTTGAGGTTAATGTAACAGGAGGTAATGCACAAGCCATAATGGCTGCAATTGACGAGATATTAATTGAAGAATTTAGCCAAACAGCACCATTCGATTACTCTGTAGTTGAACGCCTAAGAGTAAACGGTACCTTGGGCAACACAACATTCAACGTTAGTGGTATAAGGGGAGCAAATGCCCTTGGGCCGCATTTGGTTGAGCTTGATTTATCTGGTCTAACCAGTGGAAGTATACCAACGGTTATGGGAACTGCAACCGAAATGTATGAATCTTTAAGGCATTTAACACTGCCGGCCGGAATGAGTACAACTAACGGCATAAGCGGCCATCCTGTACTTGAAACAATAACATGGGCAGGAAATGTAACCACTATAGGGGCAAGTTTCCTTCCTTCAACATTTTTTCAAAACACACCGGCACTTACAACATTAATTTTTCTTGGCGATACCGCCCCAATTTTTGCCAACAACGCTAACAACGCAAATCAAATGTTTCAGGGCAGGTCATTTGTAGCCTATGTGCCAGACAATACAACCGGCGGATATGAACTCAACGCTTTTTACCGCCACTTCACATCTGTTCGTAACATTGACACAACAAACACCCCAGTAATTGACAAATCCTACCTTGCAGACGCCATTGCAGAAGCAGATCTGCTATATGAAAACGACTTTACAGCCGCCACCTGGAACGCATTGCAAACAGCATTAGTAGCAGCAATAAGTACCTACGACCGCCCAGGAGCAACACAGGCAGAAGTTAATATCGCACTGGGAAGACTTAGGGCAGCATTTGACACATTACTGCTGTATGGCGAAGACGTTACCTTCGTTCGTGTACCCACTGGCGCAACAGTAGGAGTTTTCAGTAAAGTTCACCATTTCACACCGTTTCTTTCATTTGCAATGACATTAGACTACAACCTTTCAGACGCAGAATACGACGTATGGCGTGTAAGGGTTCCGCTTAATACAGCTTCGCATTTAGAAGCTTATATACCTGGCGAAACGGCAAAACAAGCAAGATTTTTTACAGTACAACAACACCAAACCACAATAAACGTTAACCTAACCCCTATTTCCGAATGGGTACCCGGCCGTGGCACAGCGTGGCACGACGCCAATGTTTTAACAAACCTAGATGATACCGGCACAGTAAACCTGCAAAACGGCGGGGTGTTCTATCTCGATACCTTCCGTGTATGGCAAGCCATGACAGGTGTAACCGCCAACTACTTTGTAGAGCCAGAGTTTATGTTTGAAGTGTTTGGCACCAGTGCAATTATAGAGCGTGTAGGTGTACCCGGCCGTGAGCAGTTTAGAATAACCGCCACAGACCCGGGCGTAAGCGTAATAAAAATAACCTACAACCCAGTAGAGTATGTTCAAACAAACGGCGTATCGCTATGGTTTGATGCTATAGACCCACGCAATACTCTTGCAGTTGTTGTTAATGTAGAAGGCGGCAATGTTAACACAGGCATAACCGCACGTAACGACTTTGACACATACTATTTTGATACAACCGTAGGATACCGTGAATTTACCTTCACCCCTGCCGCCGGCAGCACAGTACGTGTACACGACCCGTTAAATATTAGCGCGTGGGGGAGTGGCTGGACGAGCTACGCTGCCGATACAGACGGCAGCTTTACCATAAAATTGCGTGACGGCAGAAATATTATTGAAGTTACAAACGGCAGCAACGTTAGCCACCACGTTGTAAGAGCACGTGGAGTTACTGTAACCGTAATAAATCAAACAAACCCCGGAGAAGTTTTTGCAGAGGGGGACATAGCAAGAATAAGTATACTAGGGTTAACAGAGCCAATTGAGAAATTGGCCGGTGTTTATAACCCAGGTTTTGGTGCGGCTCTTGCGCCTCGCATTATTTATAGCAACAGCGCAGGTCAATCTTTCACCAGTAACAATGGCCTACAATACCGTACGCTCGAAACCACATTTACGATAGATTACACACTCACCGATACATCGCTAAACGTGCTTACTGGCCATATCCAAGTAGGCTCTATGGGGGCGCAAATGGGCTTCCACCGCAACATACCGCCTGAAGGATTACCACCAAACATGAATGCGTCTGCCGTTGGGCCGTTTGCATTTGGCTCACTACCAGTAATTGTACTACCACTAGAGGAAGAGCTTACGTGGGAAGTTGCAATGAAACGCGGCTTAGACAGAATCGTAAGTGTCGTTTCCGCACCGCAATTTGGCTCTGTAGGCGGCGAATGGGCAGTACTTGCATTAGCACGTGCCGGGCATCCCGTACCAACCGGGTATTTTGAAGCCTATATCCAACACATTGGCAATATGTTAGAAGGGCTTACAGAACACACAGACCCAAACCATGTTACCCAAGGGTGGGTACTAAACCCAGACAACGGAAAACGTGAAGTAAGGCTTTCAAATGCACAAAGCACCGAAAATGCCCGCCTTATTGTTGCACTTACAGCACTTGGCGTAGACGCATCAAACTTCTACCACAATGGCAACTATTACGACCTTGTGGCACGCTTAGGCAACAGACACAATGCAACAAGCAATAATATGTGGGGCGAAAACCAAGGCATAAACGGCCCTGCATGGAATTTAATTGCACTAAACACTCGTGGATGGGACACGCCTTACCAAATTTCCGACAGAAATTGGGTAGGCGGCACAACAGAATCCAACCCAATCGAGCTTAACGAAAGAATCCAATGGATTTTGAACGCAGAAAGAGCAGGCGGCGGCTGGTCTTTAACCGGTGGAGCCGACCCTGATATAACCGGTATGGTAATACAAGCTCTTGCACCCTATTACAACAGCAACACATATGTTGCGGCAGCAATTGACAGGGCACTTGACCGGCTTTCAGGCTCGCAGCTTGCAAACGGCGGTTGGGCTTCCTGGGGAACAGATAATGTGCAAAGTGCAGCGCAAGTAGTTGTTGCTCTTACTGCACTGGGGATAGACCCAATGAACGACCCTAGGTTTGTTATGCCAGGCGGATACAATCCTATTTCTGCTATACTAGGCTTTTTCGATACTGCAACCGGTGGGTTTATCCATAGCGGTGGCGTTAACCTAATGGCAACAGAGCAAGCCACTTACGCACTTGTTGCATACTGGCGTTTTGTAGAAGAAATGAATTGGCTATACGACATGAGCGATGCTTTTACACCACCTGTAATTGTAGTTAACAAAGATGCACTTAACGCACTTATTGCAGCGGCACAAGCCCGCACACAAGCAAACTACACCCCCGCAACATGGGCAGCAATGCAAGCAGAACTTACTGCCGCAATTAACATGCGTGACAACGCAAACGCAACTCAAGCAGAAGTTGATGCAGCAGCTGGAAGGTTAACAACAACAGTTAACGCACTAACATTACGTGCAGACCTAAACACACTTAACGCTGCAATTGCAGCAGCGGAAGCACGTGTACAAGCAAACTACACAACTTCTACTTGGGCTAATTTGCAAAACGCGCTTGCCGCTGCAAGAGAAATGCGTGATAACGTAAATACGTCGCAAAGTGCAGTAAACACAGCCGCAGCCAACTTAACAAATGCAATAAACGCTCTTGTTCGCGCAGGTGTTAACGACAATGGCGGAGGGATGCTGCCACCACGCCCAAGAGTATCTCTAACCGTTTACAACCCAAATGCAATTACTGGCGACCCTGTACTATTTATGCATAGCGGGACAGTTAGACAGATGTATGTATATATCAACCAAGGGGAAACGGCATACAGCATATTGCGCAGACCAGAAGTGGACTTGTTCATCCACTCCGCTGGGCACCCTACATTAGCAGGTATGTATGTGGAAGCAATAAATAACTTTGGGGAATTTGACGGCGGTCCGCTTTCCGGCTGGATGTACGCTGTTAACCGTGTGTTCCCTGCATTTTCTTCATCTTTATATGTGCTGCAAGATGGCGATGTACTCACGTGGTTATACACATACGAACTTGGGGAAGACCTTTCTGCATGGGGTACCGGTTCGTCTTTTGGCAGTGTTGACAGAGCCGGGCTTAGAGCTGAGATTACACGGGCAGAAGCACTTGTAGCGGCAAATTTTACTGCCGCATCTTGGGCGGCATTGCAAACTGCATTAACCGCAGCAAGGCAGGAATATCAAAGAGAAGCAGCCACACAAGCAGATATTACAGCAGCACGAAATAACCTTACAGCGGCAATAAACGCCTTAGTACCTGTGCAAAGCGGCGGTTTTCCTGGTTTATGGCCGGAATATGACCATGACGATGAAGACGAAAATGATGAAGACGCAACACCAGACCTGGAAGTTAAAATAACAGAAGACATGATGGCAGATAGCGAAGCCGTTGCCGAAGTTATCGAAAACCTTCTGCGTCAAGCTTACAAAGACGGCGCAACAGGCATTATAATTTCTGTACCAACGGCAGAAAACGCAACCAGCGTAGAGCTTGAGCTTGTCGTGCGTACTTTAAGTGAAACCGCTGCGGAAGGGCTAAGCCTTACAATCCGTTCCGATATTGCAACAATTACGCTTGACATAGCAACTCTTGCTGGCATTGCACATGGCAGAGACAATGAAGAAGTAGTGCGCATAGTTGCTGAAATAATTAATGCCCAGACATTATCTAACGATTTACAACGGGAAGCCATTGGCAGCAACACTGCAATACGCCTTACAATTACAATAAACGGCACAGTTGTTAACAATTTTAGCGGCCTTGTAGCAGTTACGATACCATACACACCAAGCACCCCTGCCGAAGACCATGACTTACTAACAGTGTACCATGTAGACAATCTGGGCAACATAAACGAGATGATAGGCGCACGGTATGTAAACTCTAACATCACATTTACAACAAGTCGTTTTTCTGTGTTCTTCATAGGCGAGTGGGTAAGCCCGTTTGTAGATGTTGCACACACCGACTGGTATTTCCGTAGCGTGCGTTTTGTGCATACAAACGGGTTAATGACCGGCACTGCTTCGGGGCAATTTTCGCCGGATGCAAACCTTTCCCGTGCTATGGTAGTAACATTGCTATGGCGTATGGAAGGCATGCCAAGCGTTGCAAACGGCAGTAACTTCCATGACGTTGCGGAGGGACGCTGGTATTCCGACGCTATTGCGTGGGCAAGTGAAAATGGCATTGTTAACGGAGTTGGCGGCGGTGCATTTGCGCCAAACACCAATATGACACGTGAGCAGCTCGCGCTTATCTTCCAAAATTATATGCGGTTTAGCGGTGCATATGTTTCTGCCGATGCATTTGCTGGAGAATTTGCGGATGTAGAAAGTATATCGGCATGGGCATTTGATGCAATGATGTGGGCAAATGCAAACGGCTTGATAAGTGGGCGCACTATGACCACACTTGTACCCGAAGGCAGTTTAACCCGTGCAGAAGCTGCGAGTATTTTGCAAAGATTTGTTGAAATAAAATAAAACTGGAAGTATCTACGCTGTGCTTTTAATTCCCCTCCTTCGGACACCCCTCCAAGGGAGGGGAATTGAAGACGCAACCAGGTTCTAAACTCGGAGGAAAAAATGCGAAAAATATTCATATGTTTTTTAACTGCTGTAATTATTTTAGGTCTGGCACCACAGGTACCCCCTGTTTATGCCAGCCAACCCGCAAACGTAAGTTGGGAATACGCAATGAACCGCTCCTTAAACCATATACGCGAAACAGTTGTACCCCACCCGCTGGTAGGCTTTATTGGCGGCGAATGGGCAGTACTTGCCCTAGCACGTGCCGGGCGGGTTACCGCAACCGACGCCTGTTTTAGTGGCTGGCTTTCAGACCTTGAAAGAATGTTAACTGAGGTAGACCGCTTAAAAGCCGCAGGGCATGACATACAAAACCCTCCATCTGCAGGTACATTCCCGGGTGGCATGCGCCGTTGGACGGACTTTCAGCGTGTTACAATCGCACTTACATCGCTTGGGCTAGACGCCACTAATTTTAACGGGCGTGACCTTACGGCAATGTATCGTTATTTTGTGCCTGTAAGTGGCAGGCACGCCCTTAACATGACCACAAACGTAGATACATTCGCCTTAATTGCATTAGATACCAAGCCGTACAACGGCGATAGAAACGCATTTATACAATGGTTGCTAGAAGACCAATCTCCACACGGAACATGGAGCCTTGGCACCTTTGATTTAGACGTTACAGTAATGGCGGCGCAATCTCTGGCACCTTACTACAATACCAACGCCGCTGTGTATGCCGCTCTTAACCGCACGTTAAATTGGTTGCGCATACAAACCTTCCCAGACCCGGAAAGTACTGCGCAAATGATAGTATTACTTACCGCTCTTGGCCAAGATTTTGCAGAGGAAGCAGAATACTATGTAAACTGGCTTTTGCGCTGGTTTGACCCGGCAAGCGGCGGTTTTAGGCGGCCAACACCTACAGACCCGGTAAACTCCATGGCAACGGAACAGGCTGCATACGCCCTTGTTGCATATTGGCGTTTTGTTAACGGCATGACCCCGCTTTACGACATGAGCGACATGTTTGAAAGCGGTGCTATAGAAGTACCGGAGCTTGATGTGCAAGAAGGTATAATAGGCCTACCCAGCAGGCACGCAGACGTTAGACCTGTTGCAGTTACATCCCCAGGCAGAACTTTTACGGACGTACAAAGCCACCCGAACCGCCACGCAATAGAAGCCATTGCAGAACGTGGCATTATTACCGGCAGAACAGAAACTACATTTGACCCGGCCGCAACAATGACACGGGCAGAGTTTGCCGCAATTATTACCAGAGGGCTTAACTTGCCGGAAGTAACCACCACCGTTTTTAACGACGTGCCAACAAACGCATGGTACTTTAGAGCCGTAGGAACAGCGTTTTTTTACGAGATAGTAAACGGTGTAACACCGGCAACATTTAACCCCAGAGGCACAATAACCCGCCAAGAAGCAGCAGTTATGGTTGCCAGAGCCGCAAGGCTTACAGGCATGCATACGGACTTTGGCACGGTAGAAACAATAAATGTATTGGCCATGTTTGGTGATTACCGCACGGCATCAAACTGGGCATGGGCTTCGCTTGCGTTTTGTTATTTTGAAGGAATATTAGACGACTACGAATTTTATATCCAGCCGCATATTGCAATAACCCGTGGCGAGATAGCGGAGATGTTGTATAGGTTATTGGATAGGGCTAATTTGCTGTAGTATAAGAAAGCGGTTCCGCCGCTTTTTCTCAGACAGGTGTAGCGGTTCGCCGAAGGCGAACTAGCGATTGCAACGAAATTGCGGAGCAATTTCATAGCGTACAAAAACCAACTGGTCCAATTTTTGGACCAGTTGAAGTTAAAAATTTATATCTCGAGATGAAAGTTGCCATATAGAGCAAGGAGATTTTTTGCTTATGATGAAACACAAAAATAAATTTATTGCAGCGGCAGCTGTTGTCGCATTGCTGGCAGGGGCATGGTTTTGGGGCAGTGTGCCAGAAACTAACACTCCAACCCCAGAGCAGTGCAGCGAGCTAGCAGTATTTGCAGCAGCAGTAGAAGAATCATACGAAACACAAGAACCAACCAACCTAGCAGAAACATTAATAATTTCCGACGAAGCAGAAGACGACACTGAAATAGAATACAACACACCAAATTACACCGAATACACACCATACGAACCCACCTACAAAACAGATTATCTATACTACAATTACACCCAACCCGAACCAGACACCACGGAAGACACACTACCCGAAACTTCCACTTACGACACCGTACCAGAAGTCTCAAACCAAGACCATTTCGCAGCAACCCCAGAAGGTGTTATTACACCGGAGTTCGCCCCGGGCGAGCTTCAAATCTTCGCAGCAGACCACCCAGAAATGCGTGCGCCTGTAGAGCCGGAAGATATGGAAGTTGGTGACGGCTCGTTTACAGTAACCCTGTCTGTACGTGCGCACACTATCCTATACAACATGCACCTCCTACACCGTGACAAATACGAACTTGTACCGGAAGACGGCTGGATATTCCCACCAACACAAGTTACTGCCTACGAAGGGGAAAGTGTGTTTAACGTACTACAACGTGAAATGCGGCGCAATAGAATTCACATGGTTTCTCGCTGGACACCCATTTTTAATTCCGCATATGTAGAGGCCATCAACAACCTTTTCGAGTTTGACGTAGGCCCGCTTTCCGGTTGGATGTACAGGGTAAACGACTGGTTCCCTAATTTTGGCGCATCCCGTTACCTTTTAAGTGACGGCGATGTTATCGAATGGATTTATACCGTAGACCTAGGGCGTGACCTAGGCGTGTACTGGCTTGGGGGAGACACTGATAGTGGTGAATAAAGACGCATTCTCGGCCTTTCACCCATTAGTAAACATGCTGTATTTTGTGGTAGTTATAGGGTTTGCCATGTTTTTTATGCACCCTATTAGCTTGGGCATATCGTTGGTATGTGCGTTTGCCTACGCTGTGTACCTTAACAGAAAAAGAGCTGTGCGAATGATGCTCCTCTTTTTGTTGCCAATGGCCATTGTAGCAGCTACACTTAACCCTTTGTTTAACCACCAAGGCGCGACCATATTAGCGTATTTACCCAACGGCAACCCAGTTACTTTAGAGTCTACAATGTTTGGCATTGCTGCGGCTACTATGCTTATAACCGTAGTTTCTTGGTTCTCGTGCTTTAACGCAGTAATGACCAGCGACAAATTTGTGTACTTGCTAGGGCGCATAATACCTGCATTGTCGTTGATATTAGCCATGGCATTGCGCTTTGTACCCCGCTTTAAGGCGCAGATAAAGGTAGTTTCCAACGCACAAAAATGTATTGGTCGGGATGTAACAAACGGCAACATCTTGCGTAAAGCCAAACACGGAATACGAATTTTATCAATTATGATAACATGGGCGTTGGAAAACGCAATTGAAACAGCAGATAGCATGAAATGCAGAGGGTACGGCCTGCCCGGGCGCACTGCGTTTTCCATATTCCGCTTTAGCAAGCGAGACGGCTGGGCGTTGGCGTATATTTTAGCCTGCGCTGCAACAATACTGGCAGGTGCTGCACTGGAAGTATACCGCTTCCGCTATTTTCCAACAATCAGGCACATAACAGGGGATTTTCATGTATTTTGGACACCCCTGTTGTTTGTCTTATATTTCGCACTATGTATATTCCCGCTACTAGTAAACATAAAAGAGGACATGACTTGGAAACGTATAAAATCGAAAATTTAACATTCACATATCCTAACCGAAATTTGCCGGCCTTACATGACATCAGTCTTACGGTACAGCAAGGCGAATTTGTCACACTTTGCGGGCCTTCAGGCTGCGGCAAAACTACTCTTTTGCGCCAGCTAAAATTATCAACCACGCCGCATGGTGTAAAGTCCGGTGCCATATATTTTGAAGGTTCCTTGTTAGAAAAATTAACAGACAGAGACGCCGCCTCCAAAATAGGTTTTGTGTTTCAATCGCCGGAAAACCAAATTGTTACAGACAAAGTGTGGCACGAGCTTGCATTTGGTTTAGAAAGCTTTGGGCTACCAACCCCGGAAATCCGCTTGCGTGTGGCAGAAATGGCAAGTTTTTTTGGCATACAGTCGTGGTTTCATAAACCCGTAACAGAGCTGTCTGGCGGGCAAAAGCAGATACTTGCCCTTGCTTCAATTATGGCGTTGCAGCCCTCTGTATTAATATTAGATGAACCCACAAGCCAGCTAGACCCAATTGCCGCAGGGGAGTTTTTTGCGACGCTTGGCAAAATTAACCGGGAGCTTGGTGTTACCATAATTCTTACAGAACACAGGCTGGAGGAAGCATTTCCACTGTCAAGCCGTGCAATAGTTATGGATTGCGGTAAAATTATTGCAGACGGCGCACCGTGCGAAGTTGGCTTAAGATTGCGTGAATACGGAAGCAATATGTCCCTGGCAATGCCCACGCCAATGCGTGTGTGGATGGCTGTGTGCAACAGCACTAGTGGCAATTTGCCAATAACCGTTCGCGACGGGGTGCAGTGGCTTTCCACACAAGAAGTTAATGCCGGAATAATTAAAAGAAACACGCAAAAAAACGCAACACCACCAATACCCGCAATATCCCTCAACGATGTATGGTTCAAATAC
>Ga0123355_10006756_pt1 | contig 17073 bp, 19 predicted proteins | sample TergutEmb28metaG_3_FD_89872 | JGI IMG/M metagenome (GOLD analysis project Ga0123355, IMG submission 89872) | Embiratermes neotenicus P1 segment gut microbial communities from Petit-Saut dam, French Guiana - Emb289 P1 | ecosystem: Host-associated > Arthropoda: Insects > Digestive system > Gut ...
CCATGTAATACGTGATCACTGTAACACGAAGCCGACAAACCTACCTGACAGCCACTCGAACACTCGACTCTTCATCTCCTGTTGAAGACATCGTGTTCTTACAAATGTTCACTAATCCAAAAAGAGTCAGTCATAAAATTTAAACATTCACAACTGCCTGTCATTGGCACGTATTTCAACTTCCAAATACCACCAAAAAAACCCACACTATTAACACAACCATCAGGGCACACTGAAGACTACGACAGTTCAGAAAATTTCATTTGAATTAATAAAATTGCATAGCAGCCATAACTGCCACTGAAAAATCCCACAGTTCTTAGAGTTGCGTACGAATGAATGTAATTCCTAATTAGCACAGGCTACTTATTCCAAGACCATAAAAAAGTTAATAATCTGTATAAAGAAAAACCGACATAAATAAACAGTACTAAAATCACCGGCCTAATCTATTCAAGGGCGTTTTATAACATAAAACTACCCTAGTATTTTTACAGGGCACATTCACACTCTCACACGCCAATCGTACACACGTAACTGACATTCATCCATACGATCCGTGGTACGAGGCAGGGTCCAATGCAGTTACGAAAATATAATTCGGCAAGGTACAAGTGCTGCCATCTCTCCGCGGATAGTAGAGTAACTTCCGGTGGAAATAATTATCTCGTAAGTCGATATCAACACTACACGACGTAATTACCGCGACGGTAACTCTATCGGCGGGAAAACCAGCCGCCAGTAAACCCTTCTTTACTAAATTAGCATCGAACCATTCAGTAATTACGAGTATTAAATCCCGACAATAGAGTCTCTTGCATAAAATTACATTTGAACTGGTTTTCCCAGGATTAATATTTGTATTTTATTTAAACATTTCTTAAATCAATAAAAAAAGTACTATGCTAGATACAGAACGTGTCAGTAGAATCATATATACTATACACAAAAAAGTAAAAAAGAATAATTAAAAAATGAAATGCATAGTATCATATATGGACACAAATCACTGGTTCCAAGTCGGGTGCAATGATAGTATGCACATACGTTGAAACAACGTTATACAGTGGCGAGATACGAAGAAGTATGAATAATTTGAAATATAGCTATAAATAGGCGTAATATAGCATAATAGCTATAAAGTTAAACAATTTACAAATATCACAGTATAGACTAGAGAGATGAAGTACTTAAAATGAGAGTGATGCGAGACAATCTTATGTCCTAAACAATATCCAGGAGTATGCAGTTTCATGACAGCATAATACAAATAAAATAAAATTTGATGGAATAAATATTATGATTTTATAGATAGAAATAGATAACCAAAAATAAAATAAAAAAATCCATCTCACTTACCTCAGTTTAGATGAGAGTTAATAATATTGCAGAGATTTAAAAGAAATATATTCTTCCAACGAATAAAAAGAGTGCACACATTCAAACTGTTTTAATCGTAATTTAATAAATTTGGTAAAAACAACATGTGCAGAGGTGGAAGAGATGGCGGACTATATACGAGAGTTTCTGAAAAAGTAAAGACTACTGGAGACATCACATATGTTCTGCTGTCAGACGGTGGGAAGGAATTCAACTTGAATCTGTACAGAAAGTGTTAGAAGAGCACGGCATTACGCACTGACTCACCGTGACATATACTCCCGAACAGAATGGTGAACAGAGCAAGAAAATTGGTCAATGATGCAAAGCGTTCGCCCTATGCTTCACGCCAGTGGATTGCCCAAGGAACTCTGGGCTGAAGCCTGTAATACTGCGTATACATACTCAAACGTACTGGACTTACACCGATGGAAGTTAAGTGGCCTTTGGAACTGTGGACTGGATCTTATATAACTCTTGGTCACTTGCGTATTTTTGGGACAGAATGTTATTTGCACATTCCGAAACAAAACAGGCACAATTGGGACCAAAATAGTAAGTTGGGTCCATTGGTCTGATGTATGGGTGAAAAGGTTGACTATAGAATTTTGATAACTAACGAAAGGAAGATTAGTTGAGTCATGATGCACTCTTTAAGCCAGAAGTTGTGTGCAATTTGCGCAGCGACATCACCAAAACCGCAAGCATGTCCTCTACACTCCATTTTTCTCCAACTGAAGAAATTAAGGCATTAGAAAACTACAAAAATGATGACGGAACTACTGGGTCTACTTATGGAGGAAGTAATAATTCGAATTCAGAAAGGTATGATCAAGCCTACAAAAACGAATGTGAAAAGAAGCGCCAAAATTAAATGACTAGTTGTGAATTCGTTTGCCTAGGTGGTGATAGTCAATGAGGCTACTGTTTGAGCCCAATTTCATACATTGAATCGATGCAGTCAAACGAGCAGAAGCACAGGATAAAAGCGATGAATGAAAAATTAGCGTTACTGAAGGAAAATGATGCCTAGGAGCACGTTAACAGGCAAATCGACGCAAAGGTGATTCAGAATCGTTGGGTTATGCGCGTAAAGACTTCGTGTGACGGCAACGCTCGCTTTAAGGCTAGATTATTTGCGAGGGGTTACGCAAAAAACAAGGAACGGTTTATGATAAAATATTTGGTCCCGTAGCACTCTAAACACTATCCGCACACTACTTGCGATGGCCGCTTCAAGAAAATATGAAGCTGAAACAGTTCGATGTGAAAACCGCTTTCCTGTATGGTGAATTAGAAGAAGAAGAAGTTACCTAGTGCAGCCGGAAGTTTTTTAACGATGGCATTGGTCATCTATGTCGGCTGAAGCGAAGCCTCTACTGTCTAAAGCAAGCACCGCCGTGCTGGAACAAGCGGGTTATTAGTTTCATGGAGAAAGCTGAATTGAGGAACAACACATCTGATCCTTGGCTATTTTATCGCACACATGAAGACAGTTTTCTCTCCTTTGCAATTTATGTTGATGATGGACTTGTTATTGCCAACAAGGATGAAGAAATTGAAGTGTTTTTAGGGCTACTGCAAAAGGAATTTAGGATTACAATTGGCTCGCTTGAGAAATTATTCGGAATGCACCTTCATTCTCAAAGTAATGGGTTAATTTTTGTTGGCCCAGAAGCGTATACAAATAAGATACTGCAAAAGTTCAATATTGCTGAAGCAAATTTGCGTTGACGCCTGCCAGTCACGAAGAAAGTGATAAACACAAAGACTTCAGCGGCAAGGTCCCATATCATGAGGCAGTGAGCAGACTCATGTATCTTGCAGCAGCAACACGCCCTGACGTAGCATTCACCGCAAATAATGTTGCACGGGTCATGGACAGACCAGATGAAAACAATTAAAACAATGTTAAACTCATTTTTCGCTACTTGCGATCAACCAGCACCTATGGCTTCAGGTATACAGAGGTTCTGGCGAACTGAATGTGTTTTGTGATTCTGACTTCGCATGAGATAAGGTAACTAGACATTCCACCACGGGCGTTACAGCTATGTTTGCTGACGGCGCAGTGTCTTGGACAAGTCAACTGTAAAAGACAACAACCCTCTCGAAAACTGAAGCCGAGATCATTGCAGCAAGTGAAGGGGCTAAAGAATTGGTCTGGTTGAAGCGCTTGTTGTCAGAACTGTTTTCTGACTTTGCCAGAAACACGCCAACACTGTACGTCGACAACGCCAGCGCCGTCAAACTAGCCAACAACCTAGAGTATCACAAAAGGTTGGAAGACATTGAGTTGCGACACCTCCATGTGAGGGAGAGAGAACTTAATGATGACATCGGGATAGAACATGTTGACGGAAGAAAACAACCGGCAGACTTGCATGCAAAGCCCATTGCACATGTTCCATTTGAATATTGTGCCGTGAAATTTGAACTATTTCTTGGGAGCAATGAAGTGACTTGTGCAATTGCGTTGTGTGACAGTGTTGTGGAGGAAGTAATAAGGCTGAAAAACACTGCAAACTAGATGTATGCCCTGTTTGCGCTATATGCGTGTGTATTTACTGTGCAGTGTAGACTAGACGCTGCTGTGCTTGTGTACCCGTTTGCGCTGCTCTTAACCAAATAGCATTACAAAACCGTTTCGACCTCACCCTAAACAGAATGAAATGAAATAAAATTGCTAACGTCACACAAGTGACCTGTAGGGTTGGGGTCATTATAAATTGTGTTTGCGCAGGGCACCAATTTTTCCTTTTAACCCCTACATGGATGGTCTACTTAGATGTAAAAATGTGTTTCAATAGGTGACAGGGATACACGATCTGCCTATGTTGTATATTCGGATTGGTGGGAAGCATTGAATGTTATAAGCAGGAATTAAAACTGAATATAATGAATTCACAAGGGTTAGAAGAAGGCAGAAAAGTTTGTGGGATTAAAGGTGAAGCTAAGTCTGAGCCACATAGAACTAAATGTTTGTAGCAAGCACTTGTAGCATAAAAAATTTCCGTTACATAATTCTGGCGTACTCAGTGTTGCATGGCTGTCCAGCTTCATCTGCCCATGGTTTCAGGCGTTAAAAGAAGAAATGATTGCATTATGATCTCATCATTATTCACTCATACTGCTTCTATACTTATAAATATTACTTTTTTCTGTATTCATATGTGTTCAAATCCTATCATATTCAGTACTTCAGAAATGAAACACAGAACCCCTTATCACAGTCCATAATGTTATTTTCAATTATGAAACTAAAACTTTTGACAACACTAGTTTGCCAGATGTTGGTTGTCAACCTGTGAATTTTACATGTGCATATATCACAATTATAGTAATTCATAAGTGTATTCCATAATACTAGGAACATATTACACTGGATTCCTCTGAAACATATAGCATTTTTAAAAGCAAGAGAAACAATTGTGAACAAAATTTACATAACAATAAATCAGGACCACAGCATTATACGTTCTAAAAAAATAAGGGTATCTGCCATTTGCAGATACAGCTTACTACGCACCAGGGTAAGCATGCAGTTTACCATTAGCGAAATTTGAAAGAAGGCGGGAAATTTGGGGTACAGATCAATATTTTATCTGCTCTTTTCTTTTTGACATCCAACATTGTGTCTGAACCTAACGGAACAGGAGTACGTTCTGCTGAAGCTCGAAACGTCATATCCCGTCCTGCATAATGAATGAAATTGTCTACTGAGCATGTTTGCAACATCGCCGCTCCCAATGCTTCCGTTTGTTACACCTTAGACCCAGTGCCTCTGAGGAATGGCGTGTAATGAGTTGACCATGGACGTATTAATCTCTCTAGGTATTAATCAGTGTTATCACTCTAATCCATGAGTAATTATTGCTGTGAAACTCTGATCCATGTTGTGATATGTACGTGGATGTATGATCTGTGACGTGGAACGTACGAAAGTGTGGTGTTACGTATATAACTAGTTGCATTCCATTGTGTTGGACGTATAATGAGTTCGACGAAGGAATTGGAGGTGAGAGTAAAAGAACTCGAGAGGCAGCTGAAACTTGAATCTGGTGGACCCGTTCGGGAAAAAATTGCCCAAATGTCATCAGAGGTTGTGGATTATAATCCATATAGGTAAGAATTGTGTAATTACCACCTGAGAGTTATTTGAGTTGCTTTACGCCATATGTTACTATTTCATATTATCTGTATGGTGTATTACTTTAACCTGTGTGTGTTAACCTCATTTAAGGCCGGGAGATAATGATTTAATACGGTTACATTGAATAAGTGCACCAATATGGCGGACGCATTAAACAGCGGCATGTGTCGCGGACATAAATTTGTGAACAGATGTAGTGAAAATGAAGTCTCCAGCTGTGCAAAGTGTAGTGAATATGAGAGTCAGTTACGAGAAGCCCTCGATGAACTTAGTTCGTTGAAACTGGTCAACAAGCTTCCGCAGAAGGAAGTGTTAACATACACGACCCACAAGACCTTATGGGTGACTGATCGAGACTGGATCGACAAGGGATGGACGTTAGTGAATGATAAGTCAAGAACATGGGCTAAAGGTAGATCTGTGAAACTAAATCAACCCATCCAGACTACCAACCGCTACACCCCTCTGGACAACATGTTTATTAGTAATGAAGATACTACTGAAATGTTCGTAAATGGTGTCAAGAAAACGACAAAGAGTGCATCTCTTAGGAAAACCATGGGGAATGGTATGGTTAGAAAGAAAATAAAGAAAAAGAAAGTTATTGTAGTTGGCGATAGTCACGCGAGAGAATTGGAAGCTGAACTCTCGGTGTCCCTTGAAAAAAGTTTTGAGGTTATGGGTAACATAATGCGTGGTTCGGGACTGAGCCATATCATTGGCTTAGAAAGTAGAGAAATTAGTCACAACGCGACGACTGTGTAATCATATGTGGTGGAGCTAACGATAGTAATAAAAATGAATCAAAGTTTGGCCTTTGCAATATCAGGAAATTTGCACTTCAAAACAAACATACCAACATCATCACAATATCGCCACCTCGCAGACATGACCCGCAAGACTCTTCCTGCATTAATGGTGAAATACAAGTATATAACAGGAGACTGTATAAAATATTGAAGGACGTGAACGATGTAACTATGATTGACACAAACTGTACCAGAGAAGAATTTACTCGGCATGGTCTCCATATGAACTCCGCAGGTAAAGAAAAGTTAGCAAGGAATATAGGTTAGGTTATTACACATTTCTTGACAGCACAGACCTCCAGCATCGGTCTAAATTGGGAAGAAGCCTCTTCTATTATACCAAATAAGGAAGCCTTAGTGCAACCAAGTACGGAGAGTGCTGATGACGAACACAAGACCGTAATTAGAGCCTCAGATAGAACGAAGAAAGCACCATCAACTAGGAACGAAGATTTTTTATGGCCAACTTAAACATTAAAAACAATCTGGTGGAGATCTGTGGAAATAGTGATGCAAATAGTAACTGTGTAAATGATGTGCAGAAAAACACAGGTAGTGTTAGTTTTAGTGATTCTTGTTCCCATAAAAGAAGTGCAGTTCAAAATATCAACACTAAAATGGATGTGTTAATTAAGTGCATGAATTTGAAACAAAGTAACTCTGCTGTGACCCTCAGCACAACTCTTAAGATTTTCCATCAAAATATTAGAAGTCTTAGAAATAAAATGAATGAACTATTTTGCTGCATACAAGAGGATTCGCCTCACATCTTATGTTTAACCGAACATCATCTACAGCATAGTGAGCTGGTATTGCAACACATTGATAACTATACATTAGGGGCTTACTACTGTAGAAATACAAAATGCATGGGAGGTGTATGTATGTTTGTACAGAATAACATACCATTTACTGGTTTGGAAATTGGAAATTACTGTAAAGATTAAGATATTGAAATATGTGGTATTCAATTTAATCATGACTCTGACAAATTTGGTATTTTGGCTGTGTATAAATCACCCTCAAGGAAATTTGACAATTTTTTTAAAAAATTTGGAATTAGTTTTACAAAAACTTTTTCTTATAAAATTTACTTTTATTATTTGTGGTGATATTAATATTAACTACCTAGTTGATAGCTACAAAAAGAAACAACTTGATAGCATTTTATATTCTTTTAATCTTTGTAGTATAGTTAACTTCCCTACCAGAATTGGCCCATCCTCCTTATCAACTATTGACAATGTTTTTATTGATAATTTGTATTTAAATAAATATGATATTGCCCCACTAATAAACGGTCTTTCTGATCATGATGCACAACTAATGACTACAGATTTCTCAAAAACATAGTAACAACCAGCATGTCTACTATAAGAGAGATATAAATCAGTCCACCATAATGGAATTTCAGCTTAAACTCAGCTACGAAACTTGGGATTCAATTTTTACAAAAAAAAAAAATGATGTTAATGAAATTTATAACACTTTTTTGAACACATTTTTAAAACATTACCACTCTTGTTTCCTGATGATCAAAACCAATAGATTATTAAATGATAGGCCGTGGATTACATCTGGCATACGAGCGTCATGTAAATATAAAAGAGAACTTTACATGGAATGTAGAAAGTATAAAAATCCGATTCTAGACACGTATTCTAAAGACTACTGTGGAATCTTATCAAAGGTTATAAAGGAAGCCAAAAAGATGGAATATGATAAGCGTATTCTGAACTCAACTAATGGATGAAAACTTCATGGAATTTAATAAATACTGAGAGAGGCAAAGGTATGAATAATCAGATCATCCAGTCACTAAATATTGGTGATGAAATTACTACATATCATCAAACTATTGTTGATGCCTTTAATAAACACCTTACAATGATCCCAGATACAATTATTAAAAATAACATTGATAAGAATTACTCAGCCGAATCTTACAAAAACAATCTACCTCACTCTATGGTAAATGCATCACATTCCTCATTTCCTAGGATGAAGTTCACGTATACTACCGAAAAAGAAATTGTTAAAATAATAAAATCTTTTAAACATTCTAACTCCTGTGGTTATGACGAAATCACAACTACTGTAATACAGGTCTGTTCCCCTTACATTACCTCCCCATTAAACTATATATGTAACAGGGCACTTTTTACTGGCACATTTCCTGATAGACTAAAATTTGCAACTACAAGACCTCTGTTTAAGAAAGGTGATAAAAGACACAAACTGAACTACCGACCAATATCATTACTACCGGTGTTTTAAAAAATTTTGGAAAGAGTAGTGCAAACTAGATTAATAAATCAGTTGAATGACTGTAACATACTTAGAAATGAGCAGTATGGCTTTCGATCTGGCCTTAACACTGATAGTGCCACATACAAACTAACAAATGAAATTTTATATGCACTGAACAATAAAGCACTAATAGGTGGTATTTTTTGCGATTTGGAAAAGGTATTTGACTGTGTTGATCATGAAATTTTATTACTTAAACTTAAAACTTATGGTATAACTGACAATCATTACAAACTTTATAAATCTTACTTGAATAACAGATACCAAAGAACACTAGTATATGATCAAACAGGTAATGCTGTAACTAGTACTTGGGCCAAAGTCATACATGGGGTCCCACAAGGTTCCATTCTTGGACCCTTGCTTTTTCTTCTTTTCATAAATGACTTGCCTATGTTTGTGAGAGAAAAATCGATACCTATTCTATTTGCAGATGACACTAGTATCCTAATATCGCATTCTAATCTGTTTGATTTCAAGAATGAGATAAAATCATTATTTATTAGTTTAAATGAGTGGTTTAAAATAATTTGCTTTCTTCGAATTTTTCTAAAACACAACTTGTATATTTTACAACTAGAAATACAAATCAAATAGAAATTGCTATAGATTGCAATAACACAACTATTCCTATAAGCAGCTTGACTACATTTCTTGGTCTTACAGTGGACTGCACCTTGTCATGGAAGACCACATTGACTTGATAACAAAAAAAACTGAGTAATATATGCTATCTGATCCGAAATATTAAGCCATATTTGTCTATTTTTACACTAAAGATGATTTATCACTCACTTTTTCACTCAGTCATGTCTTATGGTGTAATTTTTTGGGGAAACTCGCCACATAGCACTATAATTTTTAAAATGCAAAAACAAGCAATTAGAACAATGCTGGGATGTGGATATAGAGAGTCTTGCAGAAAGTTGTTTGTGGTTAAAAATAGGAACTACTTTACCTCAAACAGTGTAATTTATGATAGCAACACCAGACATAGAAATGATTTACATGTACCCCAGGCAACACTATGTACCAGAAGGGAGTTTGTTGTTTGGGTGTAAAAGTTTTTAATAGTCTTCCTAGAGCACTGAAAGACATTTCCAGTGAGTCCGGTAAGTTTAAGACTGCCTTGAGAAATTTTTTTGGAAAAATACTCATTTTATAGTTTAGATGAATTTTTTGCCAAACAATGATACTTCTGGTGCATATCAAGCCATATAATGTTTATTGTATTCACTGAAACACAAATTGTGTAAAATTTATGTTCGTACTAAAAATGTACTGTGTTTCTATTGCAAATTTTTATGTGTGGCTTACCATATTATTGAGCCAATTTAATTATCGATTTGACTATTCCTATATCCATTGGATATATTCCTGTATATGGAATTTTGGGGAAAATAAATGAAATGAAAAGTGAGCTGCAGAATTTGACCGCAGTCATCATTTTCTGCCAGCACTCTGAGAAGAGCTTTTAGGATCAATGTAAATTGTTTTGTGTTTATTCTAACTTAAATGTCACAAATCTTGAAAGAGTATGCATCTTCTACTCTGAGTAAGAACAAACCTTATACAGCCTAACCTACATGCTGCAAACGTGTGGTGCAAGTATTATACTGGTTTCATTGAGTGTAATTGTGAACGGTAGTACCAGTAGTGTATGCTCCTTGAGTTCCTCTTTACAGCTGGACAGTGGTGTGGTGACCATATTCTAGATTATGGAGGATAGTTACTTTAATTCTGAGATGGTGGTAGATTTGTTCGTTATCTTCTTTCACTCACGAATATCTCCATAGTTCAGTTTTAGCCTTGAAAAAGAGAAGCTTGTTTTGGCATGTGTGCTGTGGTATGGATTTGGGAAGGTGGTAGTAATAAATCTGTGAATTAAGTAACTGCTCTGTAGAGTAACGTAATACTATGCATTGGCAATGAAAACCCCACAAAGGTTCATTTACTAATTTTCATCCATCCATGTATTGTAAGTGTTGAGATTAGCCAGAGGTGGCATACCATAACAAGACTAGTGCATGAAAATGTGGGATGAGTTGTATATTTGTCTAATTTTATTGTTCCAGTCGATTGATGGCCTTGAAAAGAATGGGTGTTGTAAACAACTATGAGAAGATTCGAGATTTTACAGTGACAGTAGTTGGAGTTGGTGGAGTTGGCAGTGTTACTGCAGAAATGTTGACCCGATGTGGTATAGGCAAGGTTAGTAACTGCTAGTCCATTCGTCTGGTGTAGGAATGGATGCAACTGCCCATTCGCTGAGCAGGATTAAGCCTAAATAAGGATGAATTTTTGACATTATGCTATGAACTACTGAAATGTAAGCCAGCAGAGGCTACCTTTTCCTTCAATTTCTTGCCTTTGGTCAGATAGGTTAATTGAACGAATTGTCTTATATATAATTATATAGTTATATATCGTATATTAAATTAATAAAGATTAAATTATTAATAGAGGAAGCTGAAAATGGGTACTGCTCAGAAACAGTGTAATGTGTGTAATTAGCATGATGTGAGTTACAAATGCATTTGGTATGCACTGCCATATATATATATATATATATATTAGTGTTTAGAAGTTCCCACATGAAGTGGAAACCTATATGTGTTGTGTACAAGTACCTATCGCCCTTGGGATGCCAGTATAAGAAGATTATACTGTAGTTAGATATTATATAGTATGACATACTAGTTCAGTGAAAGTGATTTGGAGAATAATCAGTTATCACTTTCTTTGTTGCAGCTGATACTGTTTGACTATGATAAAGTGGAACTTGCCAATATGAACAGACTATTTTTCCAGCCACACCAGGCAGGTTTATCAAAGGTGGAGGCTGCAGCAAGAACCCTTTCTTTTATCAATCCTGATGTTACGTTGGAAACATATAACTATAATATAACTACATTAGACAGTTTCCAGGATTTCATTAATAGAATCAGGTCAGTAATAATACTGTAGGGCAGTGCTTTACAACTTGCATGGTTGGCTGAAATATTTATGAAGAATATTAAACTCAAGTTTGTTTTGCTTCTCATATTTTGTACTGCATTAGTGTTATTGAGAAATTATAGTAGTTATAGGAATTCATGAAATCTTACTTGTTCGTTCTAAGCAGCATTATTAAATGGACACAGGCTCTTGTGATCTCAGTAGATGCCAGCACATTGTTATATTATTTTTTTAATGTCTGTAAATTGTTATTGGCAGCAATGGCAGCCTCTCAGGTGGACCTGTAGACTTGGTACTCTGCTGTGTGGACAACTTTGAGGCCCGCATGGCTATCAATTCTGCTTGCAATGAGTTAAATCTACCCTGGTTTGAGTCTGGTGTGTCAGAAGATGCTGTTTCAGGACATATACAGTTCATCGTGCCTGGAGAAACTGCCTGTTTCGGTGTATGTAATTTCTCTAATAAAAGATGCAGGCAGGTCACATTCAGCACTTCACTGGCATGCTTTTCTTTAATTGTCAGGTATGAGAGAGTATTTGAAGTGACTAGTCTAAACAAAATAACAGTCTTAATATCCAATGGAGAATAGGACTTTCTTTCACTGTATACAATTTAAATGTGTTTGACAGAATCGTACATATTAATTCACAGTGGAGTCAAAAAACTGACTGCAGATGTAGTAGAAGTATTTGAGATATTCTTTCCTCCACTATATGCATAAAAGCTCTGGAGCCAAAATATCTTGTCCATTTGGTACTGGGCACACTTTCATGTGAAGTAAAGATGGTCATCGTGTGCATACAGTCACTTATTTCATCTGTACTAAATAAGTCAATAGTGGAGCTGATTTCACAACTCATTGACATGGTTTCTATGAATGGGGCTCACTTTTCATTTAATTTGTAGTACATGTGCATGGAAATAGAATCTAGCAACTTGAAATCTACTTTCTCTTACATGTAGGTCTAAAAATGTAGTTCACATCTTGTCTCTACTTATTTACTCATGGTGAGTGGACAAGATTATTCCTCATACTCTTCAGCAATGAAAGTATAACTTTGCAGTATTCCACCCTGCTGAGAAAACACAACACTTGGCAGATACATTGCAATATATATATATATATATGTGTGTGTGTGTGTTATGAACACTACCTGAAATTGTTGATACTGAAGATCCTACTTTGGAAATCCACATGGAATGTTTGTTGGACTGTAATTTCAGAGACTTAGTTGGGTTACAAATTGTACTAGAAAGAAATTGGACACATAATCATTAAAACAGCAGGTTCAGTTTGTGATTTAAGGCATAAAAATGCATGCACTTTTGTATCAATAAATGAAGTTCCTGAATTTTGACCTCCATTAATTTGTAACTGTTATACCTACAGTAAAGTGTATCATAACACTCTGCATGAATGACTGAAATAAGTTTCAAAACAAAGTCAGAATTTCATTATCACACTTGGGCTCATTGTGATGTTGTCTGAAGGTCTGGTGATATTCTGGTGTCTAAATGAGTAAAATTTTACTCGCAGAATCAACAACTCTAGCATGTGACCAAAACTCTGTAAATTAATGTATGAATATCTTCAACAGTTTAAGATATTCCAAAATCTTTAAGCTTGTGATATAGGCCTACTGTCTATCATTGCATTTCAATTGTAAAGTTTATCTTTCTGTGATTATTTTCTGCTAGTATTTTTTCATGCATGAAACAACCTTGTTTTCTTGTATACATGAAGTTTTGTATTAATAACATCAATAATGACCACGATAAAATTAGGAGGTACTGTACAGTATCATTATTGAATTCAGTATACCCATGAAACTCATTAGGCTAATTAAAATTTTTAAAAATTTATCCTGTAGTAAAATCCTTACAGATAAGTATGTATTTGATGCACTTTCAGAATGCCCTGTGGTATAATAAGATGCCTTCTCACTGTAATATTTAAACTTGGCTTTAGGTGGTCGAGAAAAACCAAAAAGGAGTAGAACTGAGTTGAACACGTAACAAGTAGAACTGATTTGAACACGTAACACCCAGTCTGTGATACTGATGTTAAGATACATGGCAACCTGACAGATTGTGTCAAGAAGTAGTAAGAGAAAGCTAAATACACAGTGCAATCCATAAGTTTTAGGACTGATTTTTTTTTTAAATAACAACAAGAGTGATCTATCGGCCAGCCCACTAAGTACTATCACCCAACATCCATTCACACACCGAGTTTCATTTGTTTATCTTCGACAGTGTACGAGTTGTAACTTGTCTTGTAAAGTCAGTTTTCTTTATACATCATGGATGGCAGAAATGAACAGAGAGTTGCCATAAACTTTGTTTCGAAGCTTGTCTGTTTGTGACAGAAACATTAGTATTGGTGCAAAAGGCGTATGGGAATGAGGCTGTGAACCGATCAAACTTTTTAGGTGGTATTCTCAGTTTTGAGATGGAAGCAGGCTGGTAGAAGATGACTAGAGAGGTGGCTGTCCAAAATCAACTCAAACTGAGGTAAACGTTGCTGCTATTGCTGATTTGGTCCAAAATGATCATTGAATCACATCAAGAATGATAGCAGAATCTTTGAACATCCCCAAGTCTGTAGTTCTTCGGATTCTGAAAGAGGATTTGGGAAAGGGAAAGTTGTGTGCATGTTTTGTTCCACACTATTTGACACCTGAGCAAAGAGAAGATCGAGTCACATCTTGCCAAGACATTAATGTGATGGCTGATGCAGACAACATTTTTTTTTTAACAAAATTATTACGGGAGATGAGATCTGGTGTTTTGCCTATGACCCCGACACAAAGCGACATTTCTGAATGGGTTGGTGAAACGTCCTCTCGGCTGAAGAAACTGAAATTCCAAAGTTCCTGCATCAGGAGTATGTTGATAATTTTTTCGACTCTCAAGGCATAGTGCACAAAGAATTAATACCAGAGGGACAAACAGTAAATGCAGAATTTTATAAAGGAGTAATGGATCGCCTCCTGAAGCGCATTCAATGGGTTTATCCAGCTGTGTTCTGCACCCAAGTTTTTTTCTTGTTGCATGATGATGCACCCACCCACAAAGTTGCAAGATTGCCAATTTTTGACCCCAAAAAATGTTACAACCCTTTTTCACCCACTATACTGTCCAGATTTATCTCTGCCACATTTGTTTCTGTTCCCCAAGTTGAAAATGAAGTAAAAGGACTCCACTTTGCAGATGTTGCTGAGATCCAAGAAGCCATAACTGATGAATTAAAGAAGGTCCAAAAAGAGGAATTTTTGGCAGCTTTTCAGAAACTGTACAACCGCACAAAAGTCTGTATATATGCCAATGGAGTTTATTTTGAATAAATAAAAAAGTATGTGTCTTCCTCATGTTTCTTCGATTTTTAAAAAAATCATTCCTAAAACTTTTGGACCGTATTGTGTATGTGTTTGTGTATCATCGCCAAAATGCAGGACAGATGCGTTGTACGATGGCCCATTTTTGAGACATTAAATGTTCAGTCGTGTTTTTTGTAAAGTTTGGGTTACAAATCAAATGAACCAAATTTTACAAGAAAAAATATGGATGTGCTTGTAATTATTAATTTTAAAACTTTCCTTGGTCTTGGTTTTCAGTGTGCTCCACCTCTGGTTGTAGCATCCAGTATTGATGAGAAAACCCTGAAGAGGGACGGTGTATGTGCAGCAAGCCTCCCAACTACAATGGCTGTTATAGCAGGGTTCCTTGTGCAGAATACACTAAAGTAAGTAGAAATGTAGGAGGAGGAAATATGTACTCCATATTTGAGTACATGTCATTTTCCTAATGCATTCTTGAAGACTATGTTACCTCATTGCTCTGCATGCTAACATATTGTGGTTACATATCTGTTTCTTCATATACTAATTCACTGTTGCAAAGGTGTTTGAAAGAAGGTAAAATGGAATGAAATCTATACTCCATGGCATGTACTAATTTACTTGTATGGTGAGATTTTATGGGAAAAATTCAACATTGCCTTCATGTGAAACAGCTGTTTTATGAACCAAAATTAAACTTGATTGTATGTTCTTAGTGTAGACAAAACTTCACGGAAAGCTGCATGTGGTTTGGAAACAGAGGATATACATAGATGACCACTACTTCACTTTATATAAATAACAGTTTTATTATGTTTATTTTGTCTTTTACTGCAAAACAGTAATTCCAAGTATTTGGAAACAAAGTGCTTACAAAAATATTTGTACCTAGGAGAGATAATAGTGGGAGAGGGATGGAAAACTACTGCATGAAAGGAACTTCATGTAAGATTTGAAGATTTTATGACAAACAAAGGCACTTTCATTCTCTGTTGTAATCTGCTGTGATTTTTGTAGTGCAAGCATGACTGCAGTGGAGTCAGCCAGTCTATAAAATGTTGGTATTCTGCTGAGTTGCGACATGACTGAGAACACCGAATAATTTTAGGCTATGCACCTCATGATTTACACAGTTCACCTAGTATTGTTGAGATGAAAAAATCAAATTAACAATTGGTTGCAGTTCCTATGTCACAGACAGGAATTGTGTGCAATATTGAAAAGCTTCTTGGAAAATGGCCACTTAGTGTACTAAGAAGGAGTTGGAAATATTCCTTTTTGTTAGTTTACTAAGGAGGAGTTGGAAATATTCCTGTTTGATTACTATAGGGAGTTCTTTTGATTACCAAATTACTTGCTGTAGAGGGGACAAAGTTGTTTCTGCATTGTGATCAGTGTTGCCAAACACTGCATTGCTGCCCTGTGATAAACAATACTTTCTATAGATTCAGAAATCAGATTTAAATTATTTTGGTTCTCTGCATTGTTAACAAAGTTCTACTAAGTGACTAACTGGAATTTCATCAAATACGAAACTGTTTGTTTAAGAGACTTAAGTTTCTCATGAAGGCACCTTCCTCTCATATGTACATTTACATGTGTGCACACATCCACCATCCTATCAACATACACATACACACACATTCTTATTTTTCAATTTTAGTTATATCTGTTGTTGTCCAATAAAACTGAAGCTCACACTTGGTACAGATCTTTGACATGTTTATTGAATAAACCATTTGTGACTATATTTGTGTAACTTTTTGTTTGTAGGTACTTATTAGGATTTGGTCAGGTGTCTTATTACTTAGGATACAGTGCTTTAACCGACTTTTTCCCAACAATGCGTCTGCAGCCAAACCCAGCATGTGGTGATAATTTTTGTCAGCAGCGGCAAGCTGATGTTAAAGCTCGGCCACCAAAAGAACAGGAATCTGTGAAGGATAGCAGTTTGGATGAAAAGGAAGTTACTCATGAAGATAATGAATGGGGTATGTGGAGTTACAATTATTATTATTATATATATATATATAACCATGCATTACAGAAGCTGTGCAGTGCACTTTCTGCCTCCTGCTTTTGAGGAAGACAGATGTAATATATTGAAAAAGGCAGCTACAGA
>Ga0123355_10006757_pt1 | contig 17073 bp, 12 predicted proteins | sample TergutEmb28metaG_3_FD_89872 | JGI IMG/M metagenome (GOLD analysis project Ga0123355, IMG submission 89872) | Embiratermes neotenicus P1 segment gut microbial communities from Petit-Saut dam, French Guiana - Emb289 P1 | ecosystem: Host-associated > Arthropoda: Insects > Digestive system > Gut ...
TCTGTTAATATATCCATGAAAGGTTTCTTCTCCTTGTGACAATGGTCTTGTGGTGATTCCATTTTATCACTTCGGCTTAGATTCCTTTCTTTTTTTGTTACCTATCTATTGTAGCTCAACATGCCGTAAGCTTTTCACCAAAAGAACAACTTTGACCTACAATGCTTGTCTTTTAAACAGCCACTGTGTTACAATCTTCTAAGCACATTCTAAGAGAGGATTGTAAAGATGAAAAGAATATTTTTAACAGCAGTTTTGGGTATTGGACTTGTATTACTGGCAGGATGTAATATTTTTGGCGGAGGAGATAACAACGATGTGGATGAACCAAACAATATAGAAGGAACCGCCGGCGATACAGACGCCGCCGTTTTGCAACCGTTATCCGTTATCATAGTAAGGTCCGGTATTTTTTGGGATGATTTTTGGTACCTAGATGCTATGTTTGCACAGCAACATATAGAGTGGGGTGCGCCTGACCATCTTGCGGCTCAAAGTTACACCCGCCTTTTGCCATCTTCAAGCTTTAGTAATTTAGACGATGTGCGCGAATTTTTATCACAGTTTTATACAGCGGCTTGGATAGAGGCAGAATTAACAAGCGATACACCTCCGTTTGTAGAATATGACGGCGAACTGTTTATTCTGGGCGCAAGGGCCGGCGATTCACGCCCAAACTGGGGCACTGTGCGCAATACGTTAATATCCAGCGACGGTGTTAACGCGGTTGTTGAAACTGTTGTAGCGCATTATGTATGGCACCAAGAAGATGCAGAAATGTATGATGTAACTTATGAATTTAGCTTTGTTAACGGCAGGATAGATAGCATTACCAGGCGTTGACAAATGGCCTTATTATAAGGTAGAATCCTTACGGCAAAATCTAAGAATATATCTAAGAGTCGGCCCCGTGTCGGCTCTCTTTGTATAGAACAGAGAGGATTGTAAAAAATGGCAGAAAAGAAAACTGTTTTAACATTTGAGGGGCTTAAAAAGCTGGAAGACGAGTTGCATGAATTAAAGGTAGTGCGCCGTAAAGACGTTGCAGGCAAGATAAAAGAAGCCCGCGGCCAAGGCGACCTTTCCGAAAATGCGGAATACGACGCCGCAAAAGAAGAACAGGCAGAAATAGAAGCCCGTATCGCGCAAATTGAAAAGATGCTGCGCAGTGCGGAAGTTATAGACGAAGACGATATAGACGACGGCACAATTGGCCTGGGCAGCAAAGTTAAAGTTTTGGACATGGAATTTAACGAAGAAATTGAATACACAATTGTAGGCTCTACAGAGGCAGACCCTTTAAACGGGCTTATTTCTAACGAGTCGCCTTTAGGTGCTGCATTGTTGTCTCGCAAGGCCGGAGAGAATGTAACGGTAAACGCCCCACAGGGTGTTATGCAGTACAAAATAATTGATATATCCAGGTAAAGAGGTGCATTAATAATGACCGAATACGAAAATTTAAACGAGCAGCAGCGTATAAGGCTGGAAAAGCTGGAAGCATTGCAGGCGGCAGGGCAAGACCCATTTCATATAACAACTTATAACGTTACTGCCCACAGTAGAGATATTCACAATAATTTTGACGCAATGGAAGGCAAAAGCGTAAGCATTGCCGGCCGTATTATGACCAAGCGCAATATGGGCAAGGCTTCTTTTGTGGACATGCAAGACCGCTATGGGCGCATTCAAAGTTATGTGCGTGGCGACAATATTGGCGAAGATGTTTATGCCGGGTTCCTTACTTACGACCTTGGCGACATTATTGGCATAACGGGCGAAGTGTTCAAAACGCAAAAGGGAGAAATATCTGTTAAGGCGAAATCGGTTGTATTGCTTGCAAAAGCATTGCAAGTGCTGCCGGAAAAATGGCATGGTCTTACAGATACCGAGGCGCGCTACCGCCAAAGATATTTAGACCTTATTGTTAACCCTGAGGTAAGGGACACGTTTGTAAAACGTACGCAAATTATGAAAGCGATACGTGAGTTTTTGGATGGCCGCAATTATTTAGAAGTAGATACACCTGTGCTGCAAACTTTTGCCGGCGGTGCGTCTGCCAGACCTTTTATAACCCACCACAATACATTGGATATGCAAATGAATTTGCGTATTGCGCTGGAGCTGCCGCTAAAAAGGCTTATCGTCGGCGGGTTGGAGCGTGTGTATGAGCTAAGCAAAGTTTTCCGTAACGAGGGCATAAGTGTGCGCCATAACCCGGAGTTTGTAATGCTGGAGCTTTACGAAGCATACACCGACTATTACGGCATGATGGAACTTGCGGAGTCGTTAATACGTGAAGTGGCGTTGAAAGTAGCTGGTGCCACCACGGTTACGTATGGCGAATACACGATAGATTTTGGCAAGCCATTTGAAAAAATAACGATGGTTGACGCGGTTAAAAAATATGCAAACGTGGACTTCGACCAGGTGAAGGATGTAGAAGAAGCGCGAGCGCTTGCTAAAGAACATGGCATTCACTTTGAGAAGCGGCATGGCAAAGGCGATATTTTAAACCTATTCTTTGAAGAATATGCGGAGAAGCATTTGATACAACCTACGTTTTTGATGGACCACCCTGTGGAAATTTCTCCTTTAACCAAGCGTAAGCCCGACAAGCCTGAATACACCGAGCGTTTTGAATTATTTGTGGCCGGGCGGGAACTGGCCAATGCCTATTCTGAGCTAAACGACCCTATAGACCAACGCCAGCGTTTCCGGCACCAAGAGGCCATGCGCGCCGGCGGCGACGACGAGGCCAACATGATAGACGAAGATTTTATAACCGCAATGGAGTATGGCATGCCACCGACGGGTGGCATGGGCATTGGCGTAGAGCGTTTGATTATGTTTTTAACAGACTCTGCATCGATTAGAGATGTGATATTTTTCCCTACAATGAAACCTATTAATTAAAGGATAGGCCACGGATTTCACGGATAAGAACTTTGATTTACACGGATAAAACATTTTGTTTTTAATCCGTGCAAATCCAAGCTTTTAATCCGTGAAATCCGTGGCCTTCCTTTTTTTTGTGTAACACAAGGGGACAACGCTACATAGTATGTACCAGAGACCAGCGTCTCTTTAAATATAGATTAGGCCCGGGAGGGTGGGGGATAACCTTTGCCCTTCCGGTGTCAACTATAAATTTGGCTGCTTTGCAGTCTAAAGGAGGATTAACGTGGGGGAATTTTTAGTTGAAAGCATGAGACGTTACTTGGGGCAGACTGTAACGGTTTTTACAACAAGCGGCGGCTTATCTGGCAATGGTTTTACCGGCGTATTAGCAGGCATTTGCGGTGGCTGCATAAAACTTATAACAGACATTGGTGCGCCACCTTCTTGCCCAATTGGCAGTTCATGCTGTGGCGGCTTTCCTGTTTTTGAAGCCGAAGAAGAATTCCGCGGGCTTGGCATGTGCGAGCGTAGGGGCTGTGGCTCCCGCGGTCGTGGCCGTGGCCGTAGGCACTGGAACTGGCTTGGTTCGGTTACAGAAATACCAATTGATAGAATTGTTAGCTTTACTCATAACGCGATTTAAATTTGCTAAAGAACAAAAAAGCGCTTGGAGGGTTAATTCTCCAAGCGCTTTTTTGTGCCTTGGCTAACCCAAATATGTCCGGCACTCATAATGCCAAAGCCAAAAGACACTCAAGAGCGCCAAGCGTCTGCCGCTGAAGTTCGGCAGGGTTAAGCGAAGCGAAAATATCCTAGTTAGGTTATGTGTGCGACCAGCCCAGCAAGTCTGTAGCCTTTTTCACATATTTGTTTTGCATATATAACTCCTGTGGCATTCCACTAAGGTAGTTTTCCAGCATTACAATACTGATACCTTTGTCTATGCCAATGCAAAAGTCGCATATCCAGTTTTTGTCCAAGTTATAAGAATCGTTAAAACCATACTTGCCGGTAAGCCCCGGTATAGTGGCATAGTGCGCCATTGCATCCAGCACTATCTCAGGCGTAAAAATGATTGAACCTATTGCGCCGCATGGCGGCACTGTACCGTCGTTGCAATCTGTTATGTTGGGGTGGAATGGCGGCGTACCAAACCCGCGATAGCCTTCCGGCCCTTCACTTGCGGTTAAGCCCCACGCGTTTTCGTTATAGGTTTTAAAACCATGCGGGTTGATAATTGAATACTGCCGCGCCGCAAGTGTAGCCTTCACAGAGTTATTGAACCAATTAATACCATCCCTGTCTGTAACGCCTTTAAAATCGTACCAAGCGTGCGAAAACTGATGTGTAAACAGCGACCCGCCCGGCGAATTGCAGAACTCATAACCGCCGTATTCGCCAAAATCCCTGCGGAAGCCGTCGTAGATTTTTGCAGGCACAGCAAATGTAGGCGACGCAACGCCCAAGATATACTGCATCAACTGCTCGGCATACATATCCCACTGCCCAAAACCACCGGTATCTTCGTGGTAGCCCATAAAGAAGTAATTACGCGCCTCGTCGTAGTATTTTTGCCAGTCTACTTTGGCGTACAGTTCCTCAAAAAGTGTTGCCACTTCACCCTTAAAATACTCTGCGGCAGTTAATGCACCGTTTAGCAAAATAGATGTATCGATAATGGACGCACAATCATGAAATTTTTCATATTTTTGCGCTGTCTTCATATTTAAAAAATGATACAAAAACCCATGTGCCTGCGCCGCATTATTCAAGCATGTTTTTAGCGTACCAATAACACGCGTGCGGGCTTCGTCCTTAGAAACAAAACCACGTTCTGTCCCAATAACAATAGCCGCAAGCCCAAACCCAACGGAAGCGATACTAGACATAAGTTCGCTTCCCTTTTTGTTTTTATCCAGCACCAAGCCATAACCCGGGCTATTTTTATCCGAATTAGCCTCGTTCCAAAAAAAATCGAAACAGCCCTTTAGCTCATTCATAACAAGGTCTTTAGAGTGCATAAAAATTCTCCTTTTCATGTTTTTCAAAACCGCCCTAAAGCAAGGCCACAAGCGGTGTCCAACGCTTTTGGCAAAAACGACAAAGCGCTACCCCTTCAAGCCAAGCACACAGAGATTGCGGGTCGGAGTCCGCACTCAAACTAACCCACCTAATCAAGCCGGGGCTTGCAGGGAAAGTTCGCACTATGTTAGGGCTGGCTTGGTAAGGGGAATTTGACTTGAGCGATTGCCGCCCGAGCCGCCGAAAGTGCTTTTCCTTCGGCGGGTGGGTGGTACAAGCCAAGGCAATTTCCCCTTACCAAACCAGCCCGGAACCCATGCCGCACTACTCCCCAGCAATCCCCGACTTATCCACACTCTCTACAAACCACCGCTGCATTACAAAATAAATAACCAACAGCGGCAACGTAGTCAAAAGCGTACCTGCCATCTCCAGCCCCTCATTCACATTAACGTCCGGCTGGCGTGCAAACAATTCATTAAACGATTCCACAAACATTTGCAATTGCAATGGCAATGTTGTCAACGCATCGCGGAAGTATATCGTGGCAAGAAATGTCTCGTTCCAATACCACACAAACGAAAACAAGAACGACACAATGGCCGCACTGCTTGCAAGCGGCAAGCCAATGCGTATGAAGATTCTAAAATGTCCGGCACCGTCAAGCTGCGCGGCTTCTTCCAACGCCTTGGGTATAAGGCGAAACGTCTGATAAAAAATAAGAATAAAAATTGCAGAGTTGATGCCTTGCCCAAGCACCGCAGGCAACGCATAGGCAAAAATGCTTTCCAAAATACCAAGGTCGTTAAACAGCATAAAACGTGGGATAACCAGCACTTGCGGCGGGATTATAAATGTGGCAAGCACAACGCCAAGCAAAATCTTCTTACCAAAAAAGTTAAACCGGGCAAAACCGTAGCCAATAACGGCCGCAACTGCCGTTTGCAAAACAGACGGCACAGCAGCTACATAAAATGTCTCCAGCAGCCGCGGGAAGAAACGTATCACTTCAAAATATCGCTGGTAATTGCCAAGGTACAGGGATGTGGGCACAAAATTGACTGTGAAGTTTAGCAAGTCTTCCAAGCTTTTAAAACTGTACGTAACCATGTAAATAAGCGGGAACAGGAAAACAAAACCCACACCAATAAGCGTTAGGTAAATGTAAAATTTTACGAGAAAACCGTCCGCACCAAGCATCCGTTTTTTTAGTTTATTCATTCTGCCACCCCCTATGTTAGCGACTTTTTGCTAAACAGTGCAAACACACCAACCAGCCCCAGCATTATCAAAGTGATAACCACAAAATACATCCACGCCAGCGCAGACGCATAGCCAAAACCCGTGGTAACGTTAAACATATTGCCGGAAATATGCGCTATAACCGGGTTAAATGTGGTTTGTGCAAACATTACCGTGGTATAAACGATATTTACTAAAATTAATGAGCTTAGGCCTGGCAGTGTAATCTTCCAAAAGATTTCCCAAGGCGATGCCCCGTCTACACGTGCGGCTTCTACTGTTTGTTTGTCCAGCTTTTGCAGCCCGGCCAAAAACACAAGTATCTGCACGCCCGACAGCCAAAGGAACATTATTATGCTATCCAGCACCATAAGCGCGGCCGTTGCAAAAACATTATCAAGCGCAATTAATACCCAATAAAACGTGTACTCTTGTAGTGTTGGGATAGTGGTAACGCCCATGTCGATGAGCTTATCCATAACCGGGCCGCTGGCTATGATAACCGGCAAAAAGAATATAGTCCTAAAAATACCGCGCCCTTTTAGTGGGAAGTTAAGCAGCATGGCCATTATAAGTGCCAAAATTACAATCATGGGTATGGCCACAACGCTTACAATCGAAAAACTGCCAACATCTCGTATAAAGGAAATATCGGTGCTTATGGCCGCTCTAAAATTTTCTAGGCCAATAAACTCACGCGCCACGCCATCGCCTGTTATTGTGGCTTGCTGAAAGCCCAGCATAAAAGAAGTAAAGATGGGGTACGCCGTGAATAGCGCAAAACCTATAATCCACGGCAGAACAAACAAATAGCCGGTTTTTTGTCCGAAAAATTTACGCATTATTTGCTACCCCCTTACCAGAAAATCTTCCGCCGGAATGGTTAAACCGTTGTAGTTAAAAGGTGTCGGCGTGTAGTTTACAAATATTTCTACGCCATTTGCGTAGGTTACTTTTACTACGCCTGTGGCCAGTATATCCCTGTTAATAATAGGCTGGTTACGCACCGGTTCTAGTGTGCCGGCAACAAGTTCGTAAAACAACGCTACCGTATCTTCCCAAACATTAAACTGGGACGAATATATATAGTACGCTGGCGTGTTGTACAACAAATGCGCGGGCTCGCTGGATAGTAAAAATGACGGGTACGCGCCAAATTCTACAAGGCGCAGTAAGTCTCTGTTCCAGTTTGCGGAGAAGTTAGAAAACGGTGCATAGTACGCCACATGTCCGCGCAGCACAATTTGCAAAAATGGTACAGTATCCGTTAGAAACAAATGCCTGGATGATGACATTGGAATATCAAAATGCAAATTCGAGTGCTGCCATGCATAAACATTTGGCTGATATAACGCCAGCTGTGCAGGGTTTAGCACATTTACAAGTTCGGCCAGCATTTCACGTACATTTGCACGTGTTGTAACTTCGTCGCCGTTAAAAACGGAATTTAGAGTAGACGCTGTAGTTTGCAATGCCAAATTTTGAATACCAAAACGTTCAAATGTATTTATATCGCTGTGCGCTTGCTCCAATGCCGCTTGTGGTGTTAGGTAGAAGAACGTCTGCCACTGCAAATAGCTTGAAAACAGTCGCCCGTTAATACCAAGAGACAAATCCGACCGCCCAAATATTCCGCCGCTAACATACGCCCGAGAATAATCTGTATGGAAGAACATTGGCACATTGCTGTTTGCCAATTCTTCCACTGTGTTGCGCACATCTGCGGCACGGCCTAACCTGCGGTCCACCGGGAAGCGGGTAGGGAATGATAGCGACCCACCACGTGCAAAACTGCGGTAGACAGCCAACATATTGTTCATGCCCTGTGACTGCAAGCGGGAGATGTAACCCGGGATGTCCTCTACAGGCGTCATTACAAGGTATTGGTCAAAAATTGTGCCTGGGGCAACTTCTCCGCCAAAGAATTCTAACCGCATTTGCGGCATAGGTTCTGTAAGTGGCGCAAGCAAACCGTGACTTACTAAATATTCTTGATACGCAAGTGCCATGCCTACGTAACTTGCATTTTCATTTTCTAAAAATCTAAAACGTAACGCTATATCAAAAATATTTGGCTCTTGCTGTAACCTCTGTACAGAAGGCGCACGGGTTTCGTCTCTTGTTGTAGGTTGCGAGAATGTATAGCGGTACGTAAACAGCGCATGTATCCAATTAAACTCGGTAATAAGTCCTGCCGTGTGTGCAATAATTTCCGCATAGTTATCTCCGCCTTCTATGATAGTAAGGAAGGCGTTATTTCCGTGCACCTTACCCCATACGGGCATAGCTGTGGTGTGCGGATGCTGCACGCGAGAAATCGTATCCTGCCCCAGCCCCATGTTAAAGCCGTACACAGGCGAACTCCAAGGCGAAACCATAGTATTGCGAATGTCGCCATAGCGGATAAGCGCACCGGAGCCGTCGGGGATAAACATATAACCGGGTACGTCGCCCTCTTTTGTTGCACCAAAGAACGGATACGCCTGTAATGAGATAATTTGCACACCATCAGGTTCGGTAATGCTTTCCTGCGGAACTTGCACAAGTAAGTCCCGCCCCTCCAGCGTTACTAAAATCTCCATGCCAATGCCGGATTCTCCAAAGGTTACATGCCCTGCAAAGCCGTTTTCCATCAACCTAAAATCGACGGCAGAATCGTTAATGGTTAAACTTTCCCACTGCGCAACCCCGCCCGTTGAAAAATCCACAGACAGTGCGGAATGAATGCGGTTGCGCCAAATATTGTTTAACCTGTGGTCTTCCATAGTGTCCAGTGTGGAACTAAAAATATATCCCGTTACTCGGTTAACCACTTTGATAGCAAGCGAATAGGGTGCTACATACAATTGAAGAAATTCATTTTCTGCGGCAAGTGAAAACTCTGCCAGTGACGGGTTAGGGCTTGCCACTTCACCAAACGGCTCTACATATTGCGTGAATAGATTTGACGTGAAAACAATTTCTTCATCGGAAATCCTGTTCAAGCTCTGCCTTCCGTCCGGGCCTGGACGTTCCGCTAAAGCGGAACTGCTCGGCCATGCATCCGGGCCAGTTGAAACCGTGCCGGAACACGCCGCAAAAAATAATAATAAAAATAAAATCGCTACCTTACCCATGAGACCCCACCTCCATTACAAACGACCGGACAAATTCCCAAACCTGCTGCAGCAACAAATATTGCACAAAAACCACCAGCACAATAACCGCGGCGGTAAACAGGGTTAGCAAAATATTTTTTATAACATCCCGTATTTCGTAGTCGTGAATTTCTTTAATCATAATAAATTGCAACACAAGCGACCAGCCTATGGCAACATAAAACAGGAACTGGTACACAAACTGCTCGCTAAATGTAAGCAGATGCGAAAGCAGAGTAATAGGAATCACAAGCAAAATAAACGGTGTTGCGGCATAAGCCGTGCCAATATACACATTTTTGAAACCACCCTCGCCTTCGTTTATTGTAGCAACAAGGAAGTTGACTACAACAAACAAGGCAACTGCCAGCACAAAAATCAGCATTGTAATAGGTATGCTAAACCACAAATGCCAGCTAAAAATATAAGCCGTGGCAAGTAAAGCAACAAAAAACGAAGTTGCAAGTGCAATATACATAACCGTGGCAGACAAAACGGAAGCCTTGCCATGGAACCTGATTTCATAATAAGCATCTGCGGGGTTAATCAGCATTTTTTTCATATGACCCAGTTCGCGGAAAAGTTGTCCGTGTGGCTTAGGTATTTTATATCCGCGTTTTTTAGCAAAACGCCACAATTGAGATAAAACAACCAAAACCACAATGCCCACAACAATCCACAACGAATTTTCTTCCAGCCAAATACTGCGTATCTCCCAAAAAGCCTCGGAATAACCGGTGCGGTCACCCGCAAGGTAAAACCTCTCTCTTGCTTCGTGGAATTCTTCTTGCAGGAACATGGCCTGGCCAATGGCGTAATGCGCAAGCGGGAAAGCCGCATGCAAGCGTAAAACTTCCTCCCAATAAGCCATACTTTGCACATACTGCCCACGCTCAAAATACTCCATAGCAGAATGAACCCAGCGCGTAAACTCGGTTGGCGTAAACACGTGAATAATCCCACTTAAAGCGTCCGAAACAAGCAGGTTACTATTATGGTCTTGCACAATACTTGTTGGTTGCCGAAAAACACCCAGCCGCTGCACGGTAGGATCTATACTCCCAAAAATAAATAGCAACGACCCTTCAGAATCGAATTCAAAAATAAAACCATCGGAATTTAAAACAAAAAAGCCGCCGTGGTGCGCTGTTGTAATATCGAGGTTACCAAAGCCGCCAAGCCCCTCCAGCATATTGGTACCGGCAACATTAAACCGCTTTAGGCTTTCATTCGCAAGGCCGTGCGAAACTGTAAAAACGGCACCGCGGCTGTCTACCTCAATATTGGTAGGTGGTATTGGCACATTTAAAAACTGCCGACGCTCCGCCGGTGTAAACAAGTTTTGTAACGCCTGAAACAACGTTAAATTTGTGTCATTCGCCCCAAAATAGCCCAAAAATTCGCCGGTAGGGCTAAGGCGAATAAGCCCGTTGGTTGCGGCCTCGCCCACTACATATATCGTGCCCCTTGCATCCAACGCCAACTTTAGCGGCCGAAATGGCGCCGTAGCACCAAACAAAAACGAATCCGGCCGCCCAAAGCGGTTTAATAGCTCGCCTGTGGCACTAAACTGCACAACATAATCCGAATCCGCAACAAAAATTTCGCCATAAACATTAACCGTCACACCCGTAGGCGAAGATAATTCGCCGGCACCTATGGTGCGAACAAAATTCCTATCACCATCCAGCACAACAATATGCCGCCTGCTGCTGTCCGCAACGTACAAATAATTATTCGCATCTATAAATAAATCCTGCGGGCTGTCTATTTCCGGCATGGCAATAAAAGCCATAGGCTCGTACGCCTGCTGTGTGGGCAAACTCCAATAGTGCCCCGGCGTCCAAGTTTGATAAGGCTCTATCGCCTGCACGGCAAGCGGCTGCATTATTAAAATGATTGTGAATGTTAATGCAAATAACTTTTTCAAACTACACAACCTCTTTTCTTTACTGAAGGCACTAAAATCAGCTTGTTAAGCGGTGTTGATCGGTTTCACCAAAAACGACAAAACAGGCAGCTCCGGGCTAACTTAGTCTTTTGCCTTACCCTAACCCCGCACTATGCAGGGTAGGAATGGAAAGGCAAATCCCCTTTCCATTCCTGCCTGGACACCAGCCTATTTGATCCCCGAATGCGCCATAGTATCCATTACCTTACTCTGCATAATGATAAATATAATCAAGTTAGGCAAAAACATAAGCACAGTGCCCGCGGCAACCATCCCCGCGCCGGCAACGGTATTATTATCATTCTGCAATGTTTCCATAAAGAAAGAAAACGTGCGCAAACTCTCTGTATGCACATAAAATTCAGACGTCTCAGTGCTATTCCAGACAGTCTGGAACGTTAAAATAGCCACCGTAGCAATAGCTGGGCGCACCATAGGCAGCATTATCTTCCAATAAATTCGGTAATCCGTCGCGCCGTCTACCTTTGCGGCCTCTACAAGCTCGTTAGGGATTTGGTCCATAAACTGCTTTACCAAAAACAAACCAACAGGCATGGCAAGCACAGGGAAAATATGCACTAGGAATGTGTCTATAAGCCCCAATTGGCCTACAATCAGATACCTTGGAATTGCCACCGCAAGCGGCACAAACATCAATGCAATTGTATTTATTTCAAACATCGTTTTCTTCAATTTAAATTGCTTTTTAGACAGCGCGTACGCCGCCATGGTTGAGATAAGCACGTTCAAAACCACAACCACGCCCGCTACCACAATGCTGTTAAAGAAATAACGGCTCATGGGCATTGCGCCAAGCTGGCGTGCAGAAAGCAGATTTTCAAAATTCTCCAATGTTGGGCGTATAACAAAAAAGCGCGGCGGGAATGCAAACAATTCATTAAGCGGTTTTAGCGCGTGGTTGAAAATAAAAATGATAGGCAAAATCATAATAATTGCCATTGGGATAAGAATAAGAAAGAATTTTATTTGGCTTCTGTCAAACTTGCCGGGGTTAATTTTCGACCCGCTAAAACGATATTTGCGCATGCTCCACCTCAATCCTTATCCATAAACAATTTGTTAACCAGCTTTGCGCTTAGGTAAACCATCGCCAAAAGCGAAACAGACACCGCGGCCGCGTAGCCCATTTCAAAACGCATAAAACCAAAATCATCTATATGGTTTACAACCAACTGCCCTGCGTATTGCGGTGTGGGGTTTGCGCCGGAAAGGTCTACACCAATGGTCCCGGCTTGGAATGTGGTTACAATGGCCATCACCGCACCAAACAACATTTGTGGGCGCATGGATGGAATGGTTACATAAAAAACTTCTTGGAAACGGTTGCGTAACCCGTCTATATAAGCGGCTTCATACAACTCTTGGTTAACGTTCAAAATGCCGGAAAGCATGGCCAGGAAACCAACGCCCATGCTGCCCCAAAGGGTAACCACTATCATAATGGTCATAAGATGTTCCGGAGATTGCAAAAACTGCACAGGCTCGGTAACCATATTAAGCCGTAGCAGAATGCTGTTTAGATACCCAGCCTCATCGCCGGAAAAGATAATCCGCCACAACACGTTCATGGCCACACCTGCCGTCATAGACGGCGAATACAACGCAAGTGCAAGCACAGTGCGTGGTTTGTGCGGTATCTGCGCAAGCAGCCAAGCCATAAAAAACGCAAGAATATACCCGGCAGGCCCAACAATTAATGCAAAGCGTATTGTGTTGGGCAAAACGTAGCGCATAAATACAGCGTCCTGCGTGGCAAGGGTTATATAGTTGCGTATACCAATAAATGTTGGGAACTGTATCGAGTCGAAATGCGTAAAACTAAGTAAAATAGCCAAAGAAACAGGCACGGCAATAAAAATGATAAACAGTAAATAATAAGGGCCAAGGAAAACCAGCGTGCTAAAGTCAAACTTGCGTCTTCTTTTCATAGTTTATCTCGCCCCCAATTCTCTGGCGCGCTCTAGGGTTGGTAGTTGGTATGGGCGTACTACTTCGCCTTGATAAATATAGCCGAATTCTTCCATGCGGCGGCGCATTTCGCGGTTGATTGTGTTAACCGCACGGTCGGTGGCTATGCGCAGGTTCTGCCCGTCGAATACTACACGGCTCCATGTGTTAGACACTTCGCGCTCTATGATATAAGAGGCCGGTGTAAACGGAACGTCGTGCAAAAAGTCCCATTGCTGCAAAATAGTTTCTATATGGTGTGGCGGAATAGGCAAGTTTGCAAACGCCTCACGGTTGGCAGAAGTCCATAAAAATTCGGGGCCATGCATCAAGATTAAATTGTTTGCATAGGTTGTCTGTGTTTCTGTGCGTGTCCACCATTCCAGGAATTTGAACGCATCGTCTTGGCGGTCGCTTTGCTCTAGTATCATTGCCATTTGAGCGGCACCTGCCGCCCAGCGTTGTACCTCGCCAGTTTCGTCTACTCTTCCCGGGTGCAGGGCAATATTCCACGCCCCGGCAATCTCCGGCGCGGCGTTCATTAACAAGATGTAGGTTTCTCTATTGTGTATGCCAACGGGTATAGTACCGTAGCGGAAGTCGTTATAAAACCTGCCTATTTGCAGCGGCAAGCTATAAAGCGTGAACAAATCCGTCATAAATGTCATAGCCGTAATGCCTTCAGGCGTATTAATTGCGGTGGTATGCCCGTCTGGTGAATAAAAATCTGCACCAAACTGATAGAAAAACATGGATGTAAACATGAAAGGCTTATGTGCCGAAGGGCTGGACATAGGCACAAAAAAGTTAGCCCCGCGCCTGTTTAACTCCGGTAGAATCGCCAAAACATCGTCCCATGTATCAGGGACAGGGATGCCAAATTCGCTTAGTAAATCTGTGCGGTAGAACAATACATAAAAGTCATTTGTTTCAGGCAGGCCATAAACGCCGTCTCTAAACATAAGCGGCAAAAATGCGCCGGGAGAAAATCGTGCCGCAACTTCGGCAAAGCCGTCAAACTGTGTTAAATCTACTGCCGCGCCACGTATAGCCATTTGGTACGGCAAATGTACAGACATGCCAAGTGCCACGTCAGGCGCACGGCCTCCGGCGTTGGCTAAAATCAAGTTTCTGTCGGTTGGCATTAACGAAAATGTAACAGGTATACCGGTTTCCGGTGTAAACATAGTGTCCGCAAGGTGTTGTAACAACTCTACATATTGCTGAGGATAGCTTGCCCACACTTCCAGCGCTTCAGCTTCTGCTTCCTGTCTTGTGAACAAACTTGCCCAAAATTGCGCAAAGAAACTCTGTATGCGGCGGAAAATACTCACCTGCCGTGGCAAAGAGGCGTCTTCGCCATGGATAATTATTTGGTTAAGCAGTAACGGCTGTTCTGCCAAAGAGGCCTCTACGCCTATCAAAATAACGGCAACAGAGGCCGCACCTTCCGCAAGTTCGGACATGCGGAACGGGATTTGGTTTGGATTATCGCCCAGCCGCTGGAGCCTGCGTATTGCGTGGTTTAGGTTTACAATATTTGTAGATGTATCGGTACCGTAAAGTTCGATTAAATAATCCCGCACAAATTCGAGTTCACTCACCCAATTTGCAAAAATATTGCGCACACCGGGGATAAATTCTTCAATTCGCCAGTCGCGGTTAAGGTCTACACGGTTGCCCGTTAAGCTGCGAATGTCCAGGGACATCAAACGTATGTCTTCCCGCACTTGCGCCAAAGTATCTACCAATTGGGCTATTGGCGCGGCAGTTGCAATAAGTGTTATCTCGTTATAGCCTTGTTCAAAATAAAAATAAAACGGCACCCCATCCGAGGCGGACAGCGTGTGATTGCTAAAACGTCTGCTAGAGGGAATGGCAAAGGCTTCCATTTCCGCAAAGGGTAATTGGCCATTTATAAGCAATGTGCGGAACGACGATTCGCCCGCAAAATCCTGTATTGCATTTAATGTGATGTTATACAATCCTGCTTCCGGTACAAAAAAACGATAGGTGATACTCTGCCCGGACTCTAACCAAGCCTCGCCGCCAATGGAGTTAAGCAGCATGTAACGGCTGGAGTAGGGGGTTGCATCCGGCGTATTGGAAGAAACCAGCCGTATAAACGAACTATTAAAACGTGTAGGCTCCTGGGCCTGCACAGTAATTTGCATATTTGGTTTGTGGCTCTCGTGCTGCAACCTATACTCTAAATAGGATATTGCTGCCACAGGCACTACCGCCCGTAAATCTGAACTTAACATCATTTCACCTGCAATATGCGAGAATGTTATAACATTTTCACCTGCTTGCAGCTCAAAAACCAACGGCTGTGTGGCCAAAAAATTTGCATGATAAATTCGAGAGTTTGTCCATTCGCGTAGCCCAAAAGGTTGAGGCAGTTGCTCATGCCCCTGCCTGCTACGCAAAAATTCGCCGCTAGGGTATTCCCAATTTATTGGGGCAATTACCCTGCGGCTTTCTACATGTTGAAATTCCCCATTAACCTGAACAGAAAATTCCGGATTTAAAAACGCGGAAAGTGGCAAATAGTCGAATTCTATATGGTACTCCCCAGTCTCTTGCACGTACACAACAACATCTACACTATTGCCATCTACCATGTGATGCTCTGCTGCATAAACGCTAAGCGGGAGTGCCACCGCAAAGGTTATAGCCAATACAAATGTTGCCAATGTTCTATACATTTTTCGCACTCCTTAAAATCTTGATATGTGGCTCTATAAGCGGGGCCGTAAGCTTTTGACCAAAACGACAAAACTAATCTAAAAGGTTTTAAACCTAGCCCCGCACTATGTATAAAAGGGCTGGCTTGGTAGGAAATTTTGCCCTGAGCGATTGCCGCATGATAATCGAGCGATTTTCTCGATTGTCATGCGGTGCTAGCACAGGGCAAAATTTCCTGCCAAGACAGCCCCGTCTTTGCACTATCTAATTTCCGATTGTATCCCTTACAGCCTGCATAGCCGCGCGAGAAGCCGCATTTACAGCGTCTGCATGGTCTGCAAAGTTAATGTTGCCTACAATTGCATGGTGAATAACTTGGTTAACAGTTGCGTTGTCATAATCTGTGCCCGGTATAGAAATACCTGTTAGCGCATAGAAACGACCTTCTACGTGACCGGGAACAATTTTGTTGCCGTCAATAAACGCAGTATCCAAATGCCCCATAGCTGTGCGCAAACCAGGGATCGTTATCATATCTTCAAACGCCGCAAGCACACGTGCGTCACCGCTTACAGGCAAGCTGTTAATGTTCATGCCGTTTTCTTGCGCAATTGCAATACGCCGCAAGTAACCGTCTACACCATGACCCATCCAGCGTGCAAACAAGTATGCAGCTTCAGGATGTTCTGTGGTAGAAGAGATACCAAGAATATCCAAAGTAACAACTGTGCGCCCACCCGGTACGCCAATAAAGTCTAGCTCAAAGTTTGCTTCTGCGGCGTAACGCGGCAGCCAGTCGATAACCCAAGAGCCATCCCAAAGCATGGCAACTTGACCGTGGTTAAATGCGCCGCCTGCCCAAGGCATGGCAAAAACTTCACGTTGCTCTTCGCTTAGGCCACCGTATGTCATGCCTGTTGCGGCAAGTTCTGAGGCAAGGCTTATAGCTTCTAGCATTTCCGGAGAGTTTAGCACATAACCTACGCCATCGTAACCAAAGAAACCAAAGTTAGGATTACGTACACCCGGCAACCATTCCAATATTTGGTTAGAATAGTTTAGCCCTATTGTTGGACGGTTAAGGTCGGTAGTTTGGCGCACTAGGTTAAGAAATTCTTCAACAGAAACGCCAAATTCCGGTGGGTCTAGGTTTAACTCTTCAAA
>Ga0123355_10006758_pt1 | contig 17073 bp, 14 predicted proteins | sample TergutEmb28metaG_3_FD_89872 | JGI IMG/M metagenome (GOLD analysis project Ga0123355, IMG submission 89872) | Embiratermes neotenicus P1 segment gut microbial communities from Petit-Saut dam, French Guiana - Emb289 P1 | ecosystem: Host-associated > Arthropoda: Insects > Digestive system > Gut ...
TAGGCACAGGAACTACTTGTCTTGTTGCAAAAAAGTTAAACCGACAATACATTGGGCATGAAATAAATGAAGATTTTGTAAAATATGCAAGAGAAAGGGTTGGAGAATATGGATAAACTAAGCATATGGCATGAAAAGACTTGTAACTGCAAACCAAATCATTTAAATTGTTTGACGGGTGCAGAATGGATGAAATCTCAGTTGGGAGTATGGAATTTTTCATATGACAAAAGAGATATTCGTGACAAGAAAATACATCCAGCAGTTTTTCCGATCCAGCTTGTCGAAAAGGTAATACAGTTATTTACGCATAAGGGGGAGCTTGTTGTCGATCCATTTGTAGGCGTGGGTACTGTTTTGCTTGCAGCGAAAGAGTTAGGGCGCAATGCCGTTGGCACTGATATAAACAGCAAATTTATAGAATTTGCAAAAACAAGGGTTGGGGAATCGATAGGGGGCACATCTCAGATTTTGCTGCATGATGATGCTAGAGACTTAAATCAATATTTAGAACCTGAATCAGTTAAGCTGGTATTAACATCTCCGCCATATGCTAACCTACTTAATCGCGAAAGAAAAAACAAAAGCCGCAGAGCGGATCTACGGCAAAATGAACAGTATGGAAAAGTTGAACAGTATAGTCAGGAGCCAAGAGATTTAGGCATGATGGAAGAGAAAGAGTTTGAATATCAGTTCTCGCTGATATTTAAGGCGTTGCATAAGTATATCAAACCGAAGGGACATTGTGTAATTAACGTTACTGACTATTGGATGGATAACGAAAGAATACCGCTTCATATTAACATAGTTAATGCTATGACTGAGGCTGGTTACAAACTGAGAAATACAATTATTTGGGATAGGCGTAATCTTGTTAACAATATTGGAATTTTTGGCTATCCGTCAAATTATATAACAATGGGTACGACATTCGAATACTTGCTAGATTTTATAAAACGCTAAATTTCAACCAAAGCAGAATATAGTTCTTTTTTCTTGTTGGGTTTAATTCTGAATTTTGTGCCGTGATTATGGCCTGTGCGAGCATCAAAGTCTACGTAAATAGAGCCTTCGTTTATTAAACGTAGGAAGTTTTCGAGTGATGGGTTGATGTAGGCTTCAAAATTAGAATATTTATAGAATTCTTGATCGCCTTCTTTTTTTGTTTCCACACGAAAGTAAAGAAGGTTTTTGATTTTATTTTCTAAAATGTTTTCAAGTGTTTCAAAACTCCAAAAGGGGCGAGGATTAAAATCATCCAATCCTACACTTGCTTTGACCTCTGCTTTCCATTGTGAATAGGCGTCTGATACTTGTGATGCATTAAACTCAACAAAAATCTGTTGTCTATCGCGATCTATTCCAACTCTTAGTCCGCGAACACTGTAGTTATTATTTAATGTGGCACGAAAACTTCGTTCAGTTATTGGATGTCTTGTTCCGGCTTCGGCATGCGGCCAACCATATAATGGAAGGGCAATGCTAGGGACAAATCTAACCGAGCGCGGTTCAGGCTCGCGGTGAAAGAGTGTAAGCAGAGAAGTAGTTCTGCTACGCTGGGATTTTAGTTCCCACTCACCAAAATCGGGTAGGCCGAGATTGTTTTCGACAATCTCTAAATAGTCTTCTAGAGTATTGCCCACACCGCCATCATTTCCAGGGCGACGATTCGGAACCCATCCTAACTCTTTAATGGCCTGAAACTTTTGTTTAAATAATTCAATATCTTGTTGATTTAATTCCATCTTGTGTATCTCACAGATATAATTCTATCACTATTCATGTAGGAATGTCTAGCGATAGAAGGTGTTTTTCTAAATTAGCAGAAAAGTTTAACTGTGCCGCATTGCTTGTGGCAACTCAACATTATGACAACCAACAACTCAATGAGGCATTTGTCCATTGTCTAAAAATTGGAACCTGCACATCACTCAACTAATGGCATTGATTTTCAAACATGGCAAAGATATTGCTAAGAGATTTTTGTCAGTCGGTAAGGTCAAAATGCGATGCTGAACAGTCTTTATGGATTTTGTGCATAAAAATTGCCTATCCCCTTAAGACGAGTTGGTTAAGGTGAATTTTTTGTCAGAAATTATTTTTTTTATTCTTTTTTGCTTGACTTTTTTTTATGTGTTTGATAAACTATTGACAATATATTTATACAATTGGAATAGTTGTATGCTGGCATTGAAATTTGGTTAGCTAGCATTACAAAGTGTATGTAGTAGCATTAGATTGATTTGGGTAATGTAAAAATATAACGCATGCCGGCATCTGAATGGATCTGTCAACAATCGCACATATTAAGTGCGTTAAACATATATAAATAGTTACAGTATGTTATATCTTTTAACATGTAATACTTGTTAAAAGAGGACTATTCTTTGATGATTGGTTGCGAAGGGAAGGTAAATGAAAGTGTATCAAAAACAGCGGAGAATATGAATTGCAGGCGGGTTCGTTTGAATGGTGGGTACTTGCCGTGTGCGGCAACGTGGTTGCGCATATAATAATTTAGAAAAATTTAGAGGAGGCGATAAAAATGCATTGGGGAATACTTTTAGGAGTGGGGATAGTCGGAGGATTTCTACTGACTCTGTTTATAACAGTGCTTTTAGCGTTAATGTTTAGAAGACCGAAAACTGAAGCAGTGGCAACAATTGATTTTGGGGAGACTCCTGTGGTAGAGTTGTTCTCTTTATCCCGTTATGATGTGATGGATCACGTGGAGGCTATGCGGAGTGATCATGTAAGATTTGCTTTGCCGCCGATTTTTAAAGAGCGTGAAGAGGAAAATTTACCCGACTATTTATTGTGCGGAGAAAGATGTTTCTCTATAATTTTTGAACGCAACGACGGTGTGCACAACATAGCTATACGTTTAAGTGAGGAGTCGTCCAGATTGCTTAGCGAGAGACATCTTCTTGAACGCGCAAGTTATCTATCGGATAATGACTGGTTCAATTTGACGATTGACTGTAGTTTTAAGAATAAGAGGGAAGTCTATGCTATACTTAACGCGGCATACGACTATGTATATTATAAATACGGTGTACTGGGGGGTGAAGATGAAGCTAAGGCTGAACTAAAGCATATTGAGAAAGAATTCGCAGGCGGAAGCGCCGCCGAAGAGGTGGAAAAAGCTGCGATGGTCGCCGAGCTTAATTATTTAAAGGCGCTTGAAAAATTTAAGACGGATTATTACTCTGACTTTAAAATTACAAGAAGAGAAATAGTAGCTGATACGCGCTCGCTCGGTAATCCTGATATTTCGATTGTAGAGCGCGCCGAGCCGCAGTTGCCCGTTAGTTTAAAGCATAAGGGTAAAACTTACGCTATGTTGTACGGTACAGATAAGGGTGTAATGATGCTTGTTAAGTTAAGCGACGGGTACGCGGATAAACTCGCTGTTAAGCATCCAATGATTCGCAGAGTCAAATTCCCGGCGGGACCTAATTGGTATTATGTTCCTGTTGATGGGGCTTTTGAGAATAAAGACGAGGTTTATTCGGTACTTAATGTTTCTTACGGATTTGTGCTTGTTAAGTACGGAAGCGAGGCTGATGTGGAGAATGCCGAAAAATTAATCTACAGCAATCTTGAGGAAAGCACTCAAGATGATGCGGAATATCTTAAGAATCTTGAAGACTTTATGGCTAATTTTTCCACTGACATTACGCGCGAAGGTTTGATAGAATATTCGGGTAAACTTGATAACCCTAATATCAGCGTAATTGACCGCCCGATGGAACCTCAATTACCAACAAGTTTAAAATTCAAGACCAGAACTTATGCTATGCTGTACGGCACAGAAAACGGTGTGGTAATGATAATGAAACTAGATGATGCCTATGCTAAAAAGCTAATGAAAAATCATCAGGGTGTGACAAGAGCAAAATTCCCCGCAGGACCTAATTGGTATTATGTTCCTGTAGACAATAAATTTGAAAGTAAAGAAGCTGTTTATGAGGTGCTGGCACATTCATTAACTTTTGTGGAAGAGTACCTAATTACAAAAGCAAAAGTCAGATCGGAAAAAGCAAAAGCCGCAAGAACAGCGGCGACAGGGCGAGCAAGTAAATCAATAGCAGAAAAGGAAGTGGCTGCAACAAAGGAAGTTAAACCAAAAGCCGAAGCAAAGCCCAAGTCAACAGCCGTTGCAAAGCCGAAATCGTCAGCGGCAAAGCCTAAGCAAGAGGACGGTTCGGAAACGAAACCGAAAACAACAAAAGCAAAAACTGCTCCAAAGCAGCCTAAAGAAAGTTAAATTTTAACTCCAACAAACAGCCATACGGAAAATTCGTGTGGCTGTTTGTTTTTAAGTTCCAATAATTTGAGTCGGCATGTCTGAAATGATTGAGTTTTTAAGTTTTTTGTGCTATAATAAACACTGAGGTATGAAAGATACTGCGCTTATTATTGAACGCGCCGAGAGGTATCGCGTGCGATTTGAGGAATTAGAATGGCTAATTTCGGCGCCGGAGGTAATTGCCGACGGGCGGTATTATCGTAAGGTTATAGCGGAATATTCGGTATTAACTCCTATTATAGAGTTGCTTGACGAACTGAAAGTGTGCCATGAATACGATTTAGCGAATGAGGAGCAAGAACTTGCTGTAAAGCTTTTAAAGCTGCTTGCGGAGACGGAGCGCGGCATATCTGAAATTGCAGTTTTGGAGATGCATTATACGAAAGAAGCGGCAAATGAATTTGCAAGCTTACTTTATTCGGCGTATAATAGCTTTGCTCTGGATAGGGGATTTGACTTTGAGGTCATTAATAAAACTAAATTTGCGCGTGTTAAAGGAGTCGGAGCGTATACTGTGCTACAAAAAGAGTGCGGTATCCATGAGGCGCGTTTGAATGATAATTTCAAAATAAGTGTGACTGCTATAATTTATCCGGAAAAGAGTCAAGATGTGCAAATTGATGAGCGGGATTTGGAGATAGATACATTCCGTTCGGGCGGAGCGGGCGGACAGCATGTTAATAAGACGGAATCTGCGATTCGCATTACACATATTCCGACGGGCATATCTGTAGTGTGTCAAGATGAACGATCACAGTATAAAAACAAATCTCGCGCGCTAGAGATTATTTATAAGAAAATAGAGAATCATGCAGAAAAGAAGAATGCCGAATTAACCAACGAGGCTAAAAAAAATGCTCAAAAGACAGCCGGATCGGGAATTGTACGCAATTATGATTTTCGTACGGGACAATGTCAAAACAGCGAATCGGCACAGTTATCAGCTATAATTGATAAAAGCGGAAAAATAGAAATATTTTGAAATATTCTGGAGGTTATATGTCGCAATCGGGGGTGCATCAATTCCTTAATAATCTAAAAAAAACCGATACGTATAAGGATAAAGCGTATATGCTTTTATCGGTATTGCTTTCTCATGAACAAAAACAGGTGTCTTTGAAAAAGGATGACATGATTTTGTTAGCGGCTTTTGCATTTAGTGAAGTGGATGCGTTGATAGATTTAATTCCAAAAACCAAAGACTATAAGCTATTAGATGAAATTATCAGTTACGAGGATAAACTCATGGGATTGCTTATGCTGTTAAAAGATAACAAGCTTGAAATAACACGAGAAAATGTGGTTCGTATAGAAACCTTATTGAAAACTGTAGAAAATGCGCGGGAATTAGAATCTTCTTTAGAAAAACTATTTGCTGGTCAAGACGATGATGTATTTAAACTTGATAAAATAGAAAAAAAGCATATTGTCGGCGTACTTGAGGTGTTTAGGTCGCAGACAAGCGAGTACCAAAAAGGAAAGCTGTATTCGGGCTTATTGTTTTTCAAAGAAAAGTTTGGTATGTTGACAGCTGAGGCTAAAGAAACTCTTACTATATATATTTATAAAGAACTTGAGAGATATCTTAAAAATGCGGATAGTTTAACCGATGATCAAATCAACAATTTAGAAATCGCAGCTGATGTTTGCAAACACTTCTTGTCTGATAAAATTATCGGATTATTAAAAGAAATTGCTCTTTTGAAGTACTCAAATATTAAATTTTATACGGTAGAAACGCTTCTTGAAGCAAAGCAAGCGATTGAGCCTAATATTTTTGCCGAGTTGGCGGCCGACTTGTCATATGCAGATTTAACACACAGCTTATTACAAAAGTACGGCTTATTGGACTTATTCCCCAAAGAGTACATCGAATCTAAGTATCTTGCAAAAAGTAATATGGTTAGATGGCTTATTTATCCGACAGAATTAGGAAAAGTTCCGGACGCTATAGAATTATTAGGAGAAATCAAATCTGGAAAAAGGCGTCATTATATCTTTAAATTCAAATCGGACAGCGACACGCTTACCGATGACTTAAAAAACGTATGGCTTGTAGGGTGGGTGTCAGCCACCGGCGGAACATTTAGTCATTTTGATAAATTATCGGGTTTTGAAGGAAAGAACTTAAAAAAAACACTCAAGAATATTAAGAAGTTACAAATAGGGTAGCAGTTATTCGGGCGGTTAAGGGTGATCGTCAACCGTACTTTAAAAAATGAAAATACTTACCGTTAATTCTAATAAGACAGTGTTGTCAGGTCAAACCGCCATTTATAAAACTGAGCGGTTTTTGGGGCAGACCCGCGCTTTTTACGGGTTTGATGGTTTTTTAGGTAAGCTTGCTGAATGTGTAATTGAAAGGGGGATAGGGTCGCTTGGTGCGTTTAATAGTTACTGTCTTGCGCTTAGCGCATGCAAATTTTTCTTCCAAGTAAGAAATAATAACATCGTGTTTTTTAAGTATACAGGCGCGGACGCATTTATAAGACGCGGGGATTTGAGGTTTTCGGAGTATCTTAAAAAGGATAGCTTTACCGTCAATCTTACGACAACAAGGGATTTACCTGAAGCCGACGCTGATTTTTTAAAGCTATATAGATTAGGTGAGTCCGAATATGTTAATTTTCCGCTGCTTGACGAGACTCAAGCGAAAATTGTCACAACCGAGGATCAAAACATGCTTGTGCAAGGCGTGGCCGGTTCCGGCAAAACAAATCTTTGTATTGACAAAATCGTATATTCGGCGGGGCGGGGGTATGCCGGACGTACGCTATATTCGACTTTCTCTCGCGGACTGCTTGCCGATACCAAGACTAGACTTAATGAATTTTCCGCTCTTATTAAAAGACTAATAAAGAGTATTGAGGAGCGTAAGGTTATTTTTGTGGACGGTGATAAGGTAAAGGCGGTTGAGAATAAGCTGGGTATATATCTAGAAGTACCTGAAGATAAAATCACACAAAAATTGTTCCAAATTTCAAATTACTTGGACGATAAAGTTGACTATGCTTTAATAGAGGATTTATACAGACAGCTTGCGGGTAGATCTTCAGATGTTGCCAATGAGAAATATTTTGTCCAATCCTATGTAAAAGATATGCGAAACCATCAGCTTGCCGGTAAGCTGTCTAAGATAAATTATCTTTCTCACGAAGTTGTTTACAAGGAAATTTTTGGTTTGATTTCGGGCGGTTGCGATCCTGGCGATCCGCTCAAAACACTTAGCTTACAGGAATACACGGCTAGACGTAAAGACTCATTTTCAACAGCAGAGTGTGAAATTATTTATGCGCTTGCCAAAGATTATTTTGCGCACTTGCAAAAAAACAATCTAACCGACAACAACCTTATGTGCAGAGAGCTATTAGAGTTAGGTAATGACCTGCCTGTATATTCGCTTACCGTGCTCGATGAGGTTCAGGATATGACCGAGGTTAATCTGGTCTTTTTCAAAAGGCTGTCACGAAAGATGTTTTGTGTAGGAGACGCGCTGCAAATGATTAATGCGTCGTATTTCTCATTTGCATATCTTAAAAGGCTACTATATGAAAAAGATATTTCATCGGTAGCGGAGCTTACAAGCAATTACCGTAATACAAAAAAAATCGCTCAAATCGCCGAGAGTCTAGGCAAACTTAATGCCAAATGTTTTGGGGTTCATAGCTTTGTTCTTAAGAGTAAAACGCTCGACACATACACCGATTCGGATGCAGTATACATTAAGAGCAGCGGAAATTTTTTGGACAGGCTTAATCGCGAGGCGTTTAATAATTATACTATTGTTATTTCCTCGGAGCGGGATAGAGATAAACTTAGACAAAGATTAACTAAGCAAGAGATTTTGACAGTTTCAGAAATCAAGGGACTGGAGCGTGACACGGTAATTTTATTTAATATACTTTCAAGCAATCAAAATCGTTGGAGTGCGTTTGAAAGAGCGTCTATCAACCGAAAAGCCTCCGATGAAAATTCGGTTTACCGCTATTATTTCAACCTTTTATATGTAGGTGTTTCGAGGGCAAAACAAAGGTTGTATGTTGCGGAGACCGAGCGTATAGGGCTATTTGAAGCTTTTTTTAAAGAAAGTTTCTTACAACTTGATGAAACTTCGGCTCTTAATAAGATGCTTCTTAATGCAGACAAGGCTGAAGCCGAGCAGGATGAGATACTTGAACGCATAAGAAACTTTATTACACTTGGGCAATACGACAACGCACGTTTTGCTACCGGCAGTATCATACTCAAAGAAGAGCGGGAGCGGGAATTTCGTCGCATAGAAGTTGCCGAAAGGTACATCAGCAAGGGTCTATATCGTGACGCGGGGATAAGATTTTTGCAACTTGCTATGTACGAGGATGCCAAAAAGCAATTTGTAACGGCTAATGACGAGGTGTTAGCGTCCTTAGCCGAGACTTGTTTAGGCTCAAGCAGCGCGTTGGGTCTGGAGGTTTTATCCGCATTCACCGAATTAGAGGGCAATGAGGACGCGCGTAAAATCATTGTTAGGCTAGTTAATGAGGATTTGCAGAATATGAAAGATAACGCACGAAAAACAGGATTAGCATTAGGAGTAATAAAGAGTTAGAGATATTATCGGAGGACCTATCTATGAAAAAGCATTTAAAAAAAATTATCATGGTGTCGACATTATTGGCTTTGGCGCTATTATCCTCGTTGCTTCTTTTGGCGTGTGATTTTGACAGCGGCGGCGGTAGCGGTGATGTTCCTAATGGCGGCGAAAAGCAAACAATCGCATTACAGACACCCGTTATTTACTTTTATGAGCATATACCGTGGGTTGTTTTATGGAACTTTATCGAAAATTCCAAAGGGTTTGATATATATATCAATGACGAATTTTATACTCATGTTGAGCATAATGCTTTTGGGATTGATTGCCCCGAAATAGGCGGACCCTTTAACAGGATTCCGCGCTTTGAAGTAGGTAAGCACACAATTAGGGTGCGCGCGATAGGCGAGGAGTCAGAGTGGTTTGTTTTTGAATCCAGTGAATTAAGCCAGCCGCTTTTATTTGAGGTTGTATCGGAAATTACCAATGTTATTGATGTAGATATCACAATCGCAAATAGCCAATTTACAACCTCCGGCTTAAATTCGGCTTTGGATTTTATAAATGCGGGTACTATTATGGAGGTAGTACACACATTTGAAAATTGTACGGATGTGATTAGGGGACGCGCGGCGGCGCCGGGAGGTGCCGAAGCTACCTACTTTGCGCATGCAAAACGCCAAAACACGCGTTTGGGTCAAAACAGGATACACTTTGAGGTAATCATAGAAAGACCCGACAGAGTTATAAACGGCGTACAAACCTTTGCAAAAAATGCGCGGATTACCTACAAGACCTTACCGGTATATTTTTATGGTGTGCAAGTTGAGCAACCTAGATATTTATTCATGGGACAGTCTGTACATTGGGCAGAAGTAGAAAATGCAGGAGGCTTTGACTTTGTATTAGAGTTTGAGGGAAACAGGTATCAGTTGCTGTTTTGGGGATTAAGCAATAGTATTGATGCACGGACACGGATTAGGACAATCGGGCAAAGCGGTACTTATGTCTTTGAAGTAACCACGCGGGCTTCGTGGGATATAAAAAAAACAAACAATAAGCATACGGTTTTTCTTGACGCTACGCCGAAGCGACTTTATCAGTCTGTAGAATTTAGACAAATTCCTAAGTTTACCAATGTACGCTTTGATGGTGAATATTTTTTGTATGACAGCACTTTTTCATTGCCAATTGTTGACGGTAATACTCAACAATCGCTACTATTCCGCGCTACAATCGGCGAAGAGTATCACGAGTGGCTTGGCAATCCGAGTTTTAATAGAATACCCGAACATTTTGCGAGGGTGCTTGCAGGGGCAAGGGACAATTGGGGCAGACATCTTAATTGGTCGGGAGAGTTTTTGATTGAGTTCGGGTGGCGGGTAAATAATATACAGTGGGGCGAGGCAAATAATTTGGCGGTTTTTTGGGAAACGAATTTAACGACGGCATTTAGCGGTGTTTTGCATAGAGATAGCTTAAATGTATACATTGACGGGGATTATCTAAGATGGGCTGATGCGTTTTGGGCAAATGTCTATTTTGTTTATCAAGGTCTAGGTATAGGAACCACAACGGATAATTATGTTCGAATGATTCCACAATTTTTCAGAGCATTTGTTGCAGGACTTGGCTGGCAGTGGATAGACGGCAGGTGGCATTTCTTTTATTCGCCATTTGATGAATACATTTATCTTACAGGAGGCACTTATGAATAATAACGAAGTAAAAGAGCTAATCGAAAGTTTTAAGGGTTATCGAAATTTGCTCGCGCCCATTCAAAAAAATCTCGCCGATTTTGCCGATACGTATGACGCTATGCGTGAGAACATTGACAAACTCAACGCGTCATTCGGCGGCGACCTCAAAAGCAAGGTAGAGGAAATTTTTCGTCAAATGACAGGACAAGCGGGCAAAACCGCCGACTTGTCCGGTCAAATCGACAAGCTAAGCGGCGCGGCGGCAAAGTACGCGTCTGATGTCGGTGCTTTTGTCGCGTTATTTTCAAAGATAGAACAGCGCTTAGGGGCGGTTTTAGAATTAGAATCCCGCGCCGAAAGTCAAATTTCACGCTTAGATACGATATTAGAGGAAAAGACCAAGAACTACAATCTCAAAGAATTGCAGACGGCGTTAGACAAGTATAATCAAGACGTCAAAAAGGTGAGTGAGTTTATTAATAAAGACATTGCCGACTCTATGACGGCAAGCAGGGACAGTCTTGCCTCTATGAAGGAAAGCTTAGACGGAGTAGTCAAAGCGCGAACGGGTGAAGACGCTACAATGGAAAGGTTGTTAAAAAGCTATTCGGCGTCCGAGGAGTTATTAAAGCAAATAATAGAAAAGAATGATGTTAACGAGGCGTATATTTTTGAATTGCTGGACAAGTGGGCAGAGAGTCGCAAAGTAAAGATAAAAAAGGGTTAATTAATGGAAGAAATAAACAAACAAATAATTTCTAAAATACTAGACGCGTTACGCGCCGATAGCGTGTACGATTTCCGCACTCTTGTGTCATCTAACCAAAGCATTTTATCGCTACGCTTTGGACGTTTTCCTTTGCTGTCGTTAGCTTATCTATACCGCGCAAAAAAAATTGCTAGAGAATACGAGTCGAGATTATTAAGAATTTCCGATTATATCAAGGTCGACGAATCCCATAACTCGTACAAAAAATTCAGAGATTATGCAGGTGTTCATTTATGCAAATACGGAGCCGACAGTATTGTTTTGCCTGTTGAAATGCTGGCAATTATTAGAGAAACAGAGTACCTTAAATCTAAATTTAAGACATTAAAGCCCACCGCCGGACAAAGAGAAAATATTATAAAAATATACTCGCGGAGAGGTAAGACGGTCGCTATAAAAAACGGCGCGCTAAATGTCTCAAGCGAACCGCTTAAAAAATCGTATATAATCACTCTTGCTTCGGCAATGGCGGTTGCGCTCTTATTTGTTTTTCTATTCCCGTTTTTTATAATCACCGTGCATTCCTCAATAGGCTTCGGCACGGAGCAAAGACCGTTTCTTATTACCAATGCAGAGCAACTGCTTTCTGCTTCCGAACGGGAATACTATTACTTCGCGCTTAATGCTGATATTATTTTGCCCGACGGTTTTGAAATTGAGACATTTTCTGCCCGCTTAGACGGCAACGGGCACACAATATACGCTACGGGAAACAAACCCTTTATTGGTAATATAAGCGGACAAATCGATAATTTGAGTCTTATAGCGACGGCAGATGAAATAGCTGTAACAGAGGACTTTGCCTTTTTTGCGGTAGAGAACACGGGAACAATCGAAAATATTACAGTTACGGCTAACGTCAAAATAACGGTGATGACAGGGGAAGGTGAGAGCGCTGTTTTTATAGGCGTAATGACGGCTCGTAATAACGGGATAATTACGGACTGTAGAATATACGGAAATATGGAAGTTATAATAACCGACGGGACGAGCGGAGCACTTTCGTCGTTTTCAGCGCATAATAGGGGGACAATAAGGTCAAGCCATAATTACGCCGACCTATCCCTAGAGATTTTGAATCCCGTCAATAATACAGATCTGCTTGTCGGCGGTATTACCGCATTTAACGAAGGCATTTTACATCAAAACAAGAACGAGGGGAAATTGACGGGTCAATCGGTTGGCGGAGTCATTTATATCGGCGGAATTACAGCGTATGCGGCTCATTTTAACGGTGTTGTAGAAAATAATGGCTCATTCGGCAATATAAGCGGCTTTTCTTCGGGTGATGCGGGTTTGTTTTTAGGCGGAATCGCTGGCTGGGGAGATCGAGGCGCGGTTAGAAATAATTTTTCGTTAAGCGTAATTACGGGGACTAACGACCGAACCGAAGGTATTACGGCAGTTGGCGGAATTTTCGGAAGCGCATACGGAAGAAGAAGCGTAGTCGAGGTTGAGGGTAATGAAGATAGAGTATATTGGCTTCATTTTATAATCGTCTCTAATAATTATTTTGCGCTTTGGCAAGAGGCGGATATAGGAATAGGACTCCTTTTTGTAAGCAATCCCGAACAACATAACTTTTATCCTGGCGGAAATATCACTAATGGTACAATCCCGGCAAGCGGGCAATCAATAAGAAATCTTTCAATTTTTTGGGAATAGAACATAAAGGTGCAACTTTAAGCAATGAAAAGAAACATAACATTTTGGATATTATGTATAATAGGAGCAGCACTTCTTTTAATAAATATCGTCTATGGTATAATTTTTATCGTACAGTTAGGTGCGTTTTATGGAGGTCGAATATTCAATTCAAGCTCCCATACAATATTTGCGATTGTGATGGTAATTATTAATTTTAGCTATATCTTAACGCTGATAGGATATTTTATAGTTCGTAAAATTATATGAAGAAAGCTGTGCTTATCTAAGAATATAGAATGGTGAAAAAACTTTTAAGATGCCTGTTAAATTTGTTGACATAATGATTAAAGTGTGGTATACTAACTAAAATGCCACAAAGAGGGGCATTTTTTGATGTGGAGTAAGTTTTATGAGAACCAAGGTAACCCTAGCTTGTCAAGAATGCAAACAACGCAATTATGACAGCATGAAAAACAAAAAGAATGATCCGGACAGGCTCGAAATGAGTAAGTTTTGTAAATTCTGTAAAAAACATACGACTCATAAGGAGACAAAATAATTATGTCTGACGATGAAAAACTTGCTTTAGACGAGGACGCGTTAGTCGCTACTTCTGATATGGCTAACGACATCGATGAGGAAAACTCCGACGATAATGACTTAAAGGCGGTTGCCGATGAGGAAACGGACAACGGGACATTTGATGAAGCCGGCGATGAGTCTGCCGATGATATAGTCACCGACGACGAGGAAGAAACTGAAGAAGTTTCTGACGAGAAGCCTCAAAGCGAAGCTCAAAAGCGTCATGAGGAGCGTCTTGCCAGACATGCGAGTAAACATGCGGCGCAAGATAAACATGCGGCGCGTCAAGAGCGTCATGCTGAAAGCAAAAAGGACAAGAAGTCCGATAGCGGCAAAAAGAAGTTTGGTCTATGGAGATGGATTAAAGCAATTTTTTTGGAGCTCAAAAAGGTTACATGGCCATCCTTTCCAAAAGTTGTTAAGACTACCGCTGTTGTACTTGGAATAGTAATTTTCTTTTTGGCGGTGCTTGCCCTTATGGATGCCGGCTTAGGTTTTTTGTTTAGGCGAATGGTTGATAATGTGTTCCCGCGATAGCGGGTTTTGATGCAGTTGTGGCGAATGAATAGGGCGGAGGATAGATTAAGGATTTAAAAGAGGCTAGAAAAAGCTAAAGGAACAACTTAAAGATTATGAGCGATATAGAAAATAATTATGAGGTCATTGAGCCTGAAAATGCGGACGAGCTTTCCGAAGCGGTAGCAATGCCGAATTTATCTTTGTCGTCTGACACTGAACTTGTCGATACTACGAGCGGGACGGCTTATTCTGTTGCCGGCGTTAGTGCAAAGCAAGCTGATGAGTCTAAAGCTAAGTGGTATGTTTTGCATACCTACAGCGGCTACGAAAATATGGTTGTCGATAATCTTAAGACAGTTTTTGATAAAAATACCACAGATGCGAATCGTCTTAATGAACGTCTTTTTGAAATCAAGATACCTATGGAAGACGTAGTTGAGGAAAAAAACGGCAAGTTTAAAGCTGTTGAACGCAGACGTTTTCCATGTTATGTTTTTATAAAGATGGATTATGATAATTCCATGTGGCATATGATTACAAATACTAGAGGAGTTACCGGCTTTGTAGGTCCGCAAGGGCGTCCACTTCCGCTTACCGAGGAAGAAATTAAACGTATGAAACTTGAAGTCGGTACGATTGAGGTTGATTATATTGTAGGTGAGAAAGTTAAGGTTACAGATGGAGCGCTTAATGGCTTTTTGGGAGATATTCAATCTATAGACTTAGCCGGCGGAAAGTGCCGGGTAGTGGTAAGTATGTTCGGAAGAGATACGCCAGTTGATCTTAGCTTTGCGCAAATAGAAAAGTTGAAATAACGTAAATGCAGAACGTAAAATGTATAAATGGAATGATTGATACAAAACCATGATCATTATTAAGTTTATGCGCTTTATGTTTGTATTGTATAATTTGGGAGATGTCGGTAAATTTATAATGCCGTCATCGTTATTACCACGATTGTACGCCTATCAAGCGTACGAGGAGACAAAATGGCAAAAAAACTCATGGCAGTCGTCAAGCTCCAGCTTCCTGCCGGAAAGGCGACACCAGGACCTCCAGTAGGTTCGTCCTTAGGGCCGCACGGTATCAATATACCGATGTTTACTAAGGATTTCAACGAGAGGACTAAAGACAAAGAAGGGTTGATTATACCTGTCGTTATCAGCATTTTTGCAGATAGGTCTTTTACTTTTGAATTGAAAACGCCTCCCGCTGCTGTTCTAATCAAAAAGGCTATCAAAGTTGAAAGCGGTTCGGCTAAGCCTAACAGGGATAAAGTTGGTTCTATAACTAAGGCACAAATTTTGGAAATTGCTACCCTCAAAATGCCTGATCTCAATGCTTCTTGTATTGATACGGCTTGTAGTATGGTTGCAGGTACGGCGCGCAGCATGGGCGTGACCGTAGTCGATTAAGGGGGGGGCAAAAAATATGAAATTATCAAAAAAATACGCGGACAGTCTTAAGGCTGTCGATACAACTGTCGGATATGACCCTGCTGAAGCTGTTAAGCATGTTATTGCTACGGCAAAGGCTAAATTTGACGAAACAATTGAACTTCACGTAAGATTGGGTCTTGACCCCCGTCAAGCAGACCAACAAGTGCGCGGAACAGTTGTTTTGCCGCACGGAACTGGTAAAACCGTTAGAGTGCTTGTTATCGCTAAAGGCGAAAATGCCGACAAGGCAGAAAAAGCCGGAGCCGATATAGTGGGTGCTGAAGAAATTATTGCTAAAATAGCCGGAGATGGTTTTTTGGATTTTGATGTGTGTATCACCACTCCAGATATGATGGGTCAAATGGGCAGAGTAGCAAAAATTCTTGGACCTAAAGGTCTTATGCCCAGTCCAAAATCCGGTACGGTTACTACTGATATTGTCAAAGCTATTAATGATACAAAAGCCGGCAAGGTAGAGTACCGCTTAGACAAAACTGCTATAATCCACTGTCCTATAGGCAAAAAATCTTTTGGCGAAGAAAAACTGCTAACTAACCTTAGCGCCTTAATGGAAGCCATAGTAAAAGCCAAGCCTCCTGCGGCAAAAGGAACTTACATTAAAAGTGTAACCTTGGCATCAACTATGGGTATCGGCATAAAGGTCAATTATAAGTATTGAGTATAAAAAGGACAGGGTTTCATACCTTGTCCTTTTTTTGATTTTCAAATGTTTTTTTGTTGCTTTTTGCTTGCAAAATCATGTTGGGTATGTTATAATAATAGGCAAATAAAATACATAATCTTGCGGACTTACTTAAAAAACAAACAAAATAGTAATTATAGGAGGAATTTTATTTTGAAAAGAAAAAAATGTATTGCAATGTTATTGGCGGGAGGACAGGGAGCAAGACTCTATGCTCTTACAAATATGGTGGCTAAACCGGCTGTTAGTTTTGGGGCTAAGTATCGTATTATTGATTTCACATTGAGTAATTGTTACAATAGCGGAATTGATACGGTAGGAGTGCTGACGCAATACCAACCACTTATACTCAATGAATATTTGGGCAACGGTGAACCGTGGGATTTGGACAGAAGCTACGGCGGTTTGCACTCACTTCCTCCTCATCAATCCAAGGTTGGAGGTGAATGGTATAAGGGGACAGCTAATGCTATCTACCAAAACATTCATTTTCTTGACTCGTATGACAGCGAGCATGTGCTTATCTTGTCTGGCGATCATATTTATAAGATGGATTATTCCAAAATGCTTGACGAGCATATTGCTAAAGGCGCTGACTGCACAATCGCCGTTATCAATGTGGCTAAGGAAGAGTCTAGCCGTTTTGGAATACTTGATTACGGACGCGACGGACGTATAACGAGTTTTGAGGAAAAACCCGCTAAGCCTAAAAGCAACCACGCGTCAATGGGGATTTATATCTTTAAAAAAGATATGCTTGTCGACGCGCTAACAAAAGACGAAGCAGACAAAAAATCAGGCAACGATTTTGGCAAAAATATTATCCCTA
>Ga0123355_10006759_pt1 | contig 17070 bp, 7 predicted proteins | sample TergutEmb28metaG_3_FD_89872 | JGI IMG/M metagenome (GOLD analysis project Ga0123355, IMG submission 89872) | Embiratermes neotenicus P1 segment gut microbial communities from Petit-Saut dam, French Guiana - Emb289 P1 | ecosystem: Host-associated > Arthropoda: Insects > Digestive system > Gut ...
CCTCCCCCTCTAAACGCTCTAAAGCGTTTCTGGTATAGTACGTAAATTTAAATGTCCCGTGAAAAAACTCGGCTCTTCTGCCCAGGCACTAGCGATTTAAATGGAACGGGGAAAGGGTTAATAATGCATATGTTGCTGCATTATTAAGCCACAAAATCATGAATAATACTAAATTAAATCAGTGAATTACTTGTAATGCCTGTAGCAACAATCTTCTACTTCTTTCTTCATCTCTATTTGTCCTGGTATGAAGGAATGTATTTCCATAATGAGCCATTTATCTCCATCACAAAATGATGATACAGTGACATCTGATTTACAGAATACAAGAAGGAATCCTCCAGCTTAAATTAGATATCAACTATTTACATTTAAACTATGGTTCAAACAAAACTGAGACAAGACAATTAGGGTTATGATATACCATTTCCATCAGTGTGTGCATGTGTTCAAACATCATGCCAATGGGGGCCCTAACATCTATGACATCTCCATGCCAACTGTACACATTTCCAAACTGTGAGCAACTACGTGGCATTCTGAAATGTGTGGTGAGAGACCTTAAAAAATAAGCAAATTTGTTAAGACAATCTCCTTTGTACAGCTCATCCCACGATCATAAATGAGACTTAAATTCAAGTTCAAGTGAGACTTGACAATTACTGTAGACTTACAGCATCAATGTATCTGTCTGTCTGTACATCCATGAACACATTGTGCCACTGCAGGCCCTACTGTCAAAAATACCAACACAATTTGCAGAACTGTCAGTTTGCAGTTCTGTCACGAAGGGTATTAAAAATGTGACTGTTGTCAGTGTACTTAATTTATTCTGTAAAACTTAAAATGACAACCAGACGAAATCCATATTCACATTCCCTGTTGACAAAACACTGTAATAAGAGTAGGAGATTTAGTACTGTGATACATCATATACATCCTTAAACAAATTTTGAAATATTTTTTTATATTAAAAATTACATACATGGTGATTGAATCTTTTAGGTCATATCTGGCAAATTCAAAATCTGTACTAGTGGACATTATGCACAGAAATAAATCAGTTTAATAAATATAAATGTGTATAATTCCTGCCAGCCTCACCATTTAGATGCATGCATATAAAGTTTAACAAAATGTTCTCCAAAGAACTACCACCTAATTAGACAACAATTCTGTCAAGAACATTTAAACTTATCATTAAAATACACAATGAATAGGAATAATTGGAAAAATAATTCAACATACAGAATTCAGCATATTTTATTTACACACTACAAGAATATCCAAGGTAACAGACTGGCCTAGAAGAAGGGCAGTTGCAGAGTTCCGACTATGCGTTGGGCATGATTGCCTGGATACACATCTCCACCGCATTGGAATCCACCCTGACCCCTACTGCACACTATGCAGCCTCCACGAATCCATGGATAGAAACCAACTAGGACATTGTACTGCATTATCTAATAAGACGGAATATGAGCGATACTGGGAGGCCAGGACAAAGATGATGGAAAATTGACTTGGTTATTTTACTATTATTTTTTTTGTGACTACTCTTTAGCATTAGGACTTTATATTTACTTTGATTGTTTCTTTTCCTTTTCTTTTTTTTTAAGTGTAATTTTTTTTCTATGTTTTACTTCTATCGGTCGCATAGGTCAATGATAAACACTCAATGTACCTGCCATTAGTAAAATAAAAATATTTACACACTACACATAAATATATGCATACATACATTCATACACACATACATACATACACATAAAAATATTCACACTCTCTCCCAAAACCATCAGTTGAAAATTCAAACAGCTGCTGAGAAATAATCCACACCTGAATCTCATTAAATAATAAACCCTAAAAGTACACCTCAGCTTCTCAAAGACAAGAAACTCCACCGCTCATCTGATAATAACTACAACACACAAATAAGCTACTTGGCACTGACTTTCCTCTTCTGCAAGATACTAGTAATGAAGAACTCGCCAGCTTTGTAAGAGCTGCGCACTAGAGGGCCGCTTGCAGTATACATAAATCCCATTGAGTTGCCTACTTCTTCCCATTGTTGAAATTTAGATGGTGTAACGTATTCTACCACCTTCAGATGTCGTTTCGTTGGCTGCATGTACTGCCCCAAAGTGACGCAGTCAACACCAGCTGCTTTCAGGTCTGAAACAGGCCTGAGCAGTGAGAATAGTTCTTGGAGACGGTTACTTATACATTTTTTTTTTAACCGTGTGATGTACACAAACCATACAGAATTCTTTAATAACAGAAGAAATATAAATTCACAAACTATGAAGTTTACATCTTTATACACAGAGACTTCTAGAACCCACACGATCAAAAAGAACATATATACACGTTTTGTGATGGACAGTTACCTCAGCAACAAAAATATGTAGATGATGTATGAAATTACACAAATCTTTTGGTGTCTTTCTTTATTCCCACTTGTGGTGCTTCCTTGTGGTAGAAATTAATTCTATGAAACTAGCAACAGGAACCAGTGTGTTTATGCAGAACAGAACTCACATGCCTAAGTGTACAGATATGGTACGAAGTAATGTCCTTGCATGAGTTCAGGATTCCACCCTGACGCAGATGAGATCTGCACTCTTCTGGGATATTACGAGGTGTACAGTGGTAATTCCGTACCAATGTTTCACTCCAACCTGTCAGTCCTATCTTCAATGTCACTCTTTTTAGCCTTCCTAACCCTTGAAGATGGGACCAATAGGTTGTCCCAAAATGTCAGTACAGAATTACTACTCTACACTGCGTAATATCCCAGAATAGCACAAATCTCAAGTAATGTCCTTCCTTAACAGCACGATTTATGCCCAGGGACTGAAAGTTATAAAACTTAGTGAGGAGTACATCAAGAACCTGATCATTCAGTTTGCTGTTCCACTTTTTACTCTTCTGAGATTACATTCACCAATCGAACAGTTGACACCCGTTGACTACATCAGAAACTTGGCTAGAGTAACAATTTCAAACTACTTAGGCAAAGCTGTACCAGCACTAATTAAGCATCACACCAAAAGACATACACAAGAGCGGATAAAAGCACCATGGTACTGAGTGTAGATGGATTGACAGCTTCATGTCACTCCCACCTTTACTGTACGGAAAGAACTCCTGGCACTGTTTTGAAAAGAAGCAGGATGGGCACCGAAGTCTGCCTCAGTGCTGTAATATAAATAAGTTGGAACTTAATGTGCTTACCTCTTAATGTCTGGTGCACTTCTTCATCAGTTTCTCCAAGTCCTAGCATAATGGAGGATTTTGTGATAAGGTCTGGATTTACTTCTTTAGCAGCAGTAAGAACCAACAGAGATTGCCTAAAATGTAGATGTTAACATCACTGTAACCAGGTCTTGTACCACAACTCTCTGATGTGACAAATAATGCACAGCATAAATTTTTACACCAGCTGAACAGTCACAGCAAAAATAAATAAATAAATAAAATATATTATGTGGCCAGACAGAATTCCACAGAGAACATACACCCTATTTGCACAATGAGTTTATCCTTATTCATTTACTGATTTTTGGTTTATTACATGACATACCTGTAATGGGCTCTTCGATCCCTGACATATGGTGTGAGAGGTTCCACTGTTTCTATGTTGTGAGCATACACATCCAGTCCTGAATTAACAATGGTCTTCACTGCATCCAGGTCACCACGGAAATCTGGGACAAGGCATTCCACTAAAATATTTGAGTTCCTAAACAAACACAGACAGCATCATGGTAATTAAGTTAACACTACTTCACAAACAATCTATACCCATTAATGTGTAAAGAACATTTTCTCTCAGAACATACAACCAATACTTTATCTGACAACTTCTCTTTGTCATTTGCCGTTGGCACAATTATCACATTAACGCAGCCCACTCAGCCCACCAAACACATGCACAGTGGAATAGCAGTGGATACTGACAGAGACAATTTTCAGACACAATACAGAACCTTTAAAATGAATAACCAATAAAAATACAGTGTCTCATTCTTCCTGCTGTACAATAATTTTGTTTTCTGGCCTGTCTTTATTGGAACAGATCTACAGCAACAACATTTAGGTAAAAAATTATGACTTACTGCCGCTTAATTTCTTGCACAGTTTCAGCGAAGTGATGTGATCCTCCATCTGGCAAATCTGCAAATTTAATTAAATACTTTTGCATTACGTTCTACTATATTAATAGTGCTGTATGGTTCTGTCTCAATACAGTGAATACTTTAGTAAATAATTTAAAATAACTATAATTTCCATAACAGTGATGTTAAATTTCGTCTAAAATAAGTACAGAAAGAAATCTCTGTGCAAGTTCAGAGTGGTAACAAATTGTATGCTGTGTAGAGATTACTGGTTATGAACAGTGAAACAAATATCTTTTCAATACAAAAAGCAACCCCTGTTCACGTATAGGTGACCTATAAGAACTGTAATAAAATAATAAACTAGGAAGTTACAAGAGTATGAGAAGTGAAATCCTTTGAAAATTAATGTGAAGTGACAGTGATAAACATTACTGAAACAAATATCATGAACAGCACTCCAAAGATTACAGGAAGTGGGTGATCACCAAACAGATAATCAACAGTACACTCAACTGTTCAAGCACAGGCCAGCAAGAACTAAACCAAAACGTACTGTACAAATCTGGAACAAGCAGATTTAGTAGGTTTGCACGAAAACATTACATGCCTAAAAGAAGAGAAATTATTGCAGACCTGCTAAATCCGCATAAAGTATTATTCCCCTGTGTATATTTGCTCTGTCCCAAACGTAATGAGAATGATTTTTCTGCGCAGCGCAAAAGGGCCAGGAAAGGAAAGTGGGGGTCGAGGCAGGTGGAGAGGGAACCCAGGTATAAAGTTTGACCTTCCTCAGTTGAGTCCATGCCTTTGTAGCAGTAGGTACGTTTGCAAAGTGCATAGTAGTTTTTGTGTCTTGTCATGGGTGAAAATGCAGAGGAGTCTGGAGTAGCGTTACGTGATTAAGTTCTGCGCAAAATTCGGAAAATCTTGTTCCGAAACGTTGCAGTCATTGAGGACAGCTTATGGGGATGCTGTTTTGTCTTCATCCCAAGTCTTCAGGTGGCACAAGGCGTTCAAGGACGGAAGAGAGTGTTGAGGATGAATAGCACGCAGGGCATCCTTCAACTTCAAGAACTGAGAACAATGTGGCTTGTGTGAGGGCTGTTCTGGAGAGGGACCAACGTTTGAATGTGCGGTTAATCGCAGAGGACGTAGGACTACCAAAAACGGACGTCCATTGAACCATTATGGAAGATCTGGACATGAGAAAAATTTGTGCGAAACTGGTCCCGAACAATTTATCCAATGTGTAGGAATTTTTGGCTGAAAATAATATCACAACACTTCCCCACCCACCGTACAGCCCTGACTTGGCTCCGTACGATTTCTTTTTATTCCCAAAGTTCAAAACCCGCCTCAAAGGACATCATTTTGGGACAGTTGAAAACGTCCAGGCAGCTGCGACGAGGGCTTCAAACATTATCTCAAGTGAAGACTTCCTCCACTGCTATGAAGAGTGGCAGCAACGCTGGAATTGTTGTATTCAATCACAAGGAGCCTATTTTGAAGGAAATAAAATATAATTGCATGTATGTTCAATAAAAAGTTTTTTTTAAATCATTCTCATTACTTTTGGGGCAGACCTTGTACTGGAAGCATTGTACTTCATCCACAGCAACTAAGAGGTGGGTGCAGACAAGACAAATGGTAAGCCTAGTCTGTAGTGTTTCTAGTGACTACATAAGTGACTGAGAGTACAACAGACCCATTACATTAGGTACTTCCTGACTGCTTGGATATGGCAGTTGAACTAACTCCTGAAATGCTTTATGAGACACATCGATAATTAATACTATCCAGGATATTACATGTCCACTACTGATTCAAAACAGTTCTCAGGCCCACCAACCCTCCCATCCAGTAAGCAATTCAGTTTCTTTCCCCAGAGTATTGCTGCCAGCACACAACAGTCTATAATACATACCATCCCTATCAACAGAGGTTAGAACCACATAATCCAGGCCCCAAGTGGCAATGGCCATAGCAGTGTTGACTGGCTCACTGGGATCTGGAGGAGGAGGGGCACGGGATGTTTTCACTGAACAGAAGCGACAACCTCTGGTGCAAGTATCTCCGAGAAGCTGCAATTGGATTTCCATAATTTATAATCAATGTATTTGAAACTGATAATGGTGATGGTGAATCATGACAAATTAATCATACACACAGTGTACAAAAAAAAAAAAGGGAAATAGATTAATATATTTCCTGTTCTAGAACATGAAGAGTAAGGATATGCAAAAAAACTTGGATAATGGTCTAACGATCTTTCCTGACTCTGTTTATTAGACTACTTCCTTATTTATAAGATTAATGTACATTTACTGTAACATGTTTGATCAAAATCTGTCATGTAGTTAGGTTGTTGTTACAGCAAATACAAATAAACAGATGTACAAGACAGAACTAATCGGTGACTTTCAAATACCCTTTTAAAATGTATCTAAAGTCACATCTTCATATACAAAGGCATTATCAGTACACTCATGACACAAGAAAGCAATATTTATACAGCATAATGAGCACAGTAGGCAACCACCAGATATGTAACTCAGAGCATATGAGTGTTTGAAAAATTTACTGAACAAAAAATGTTACAGTTACTACACTCCAATCATGGGAAGAATAAACACCAATGGGCACATTCATGACAGCCATCTACTACACTGCGGGCCTTCCCTCCAAACACAGCTCAGGTTCATCTCCCTGCCTCCAGGCAAGGAAGCCACTTAGTTATGTCATTCATTTCTGTAATTTCAATTTTAATTAAACAGCTTCAAATTATAGTAAATACTATATTAATTTATTTCAACCAAAAATGTGACAATTTATCAGTGGAAATTCTTATCCCACTAAAAATCTGATAATGCAGAGGGGCAGACTTATACAGCAATAATGCAGATGGGTAGGGGAGAATGTGTCCATGGTATCAGACTTTACCTTACCATAATTGTGGCAGTAGCACTTCCATGCTTGCCACCACCCCAGCATTCTCCAATATTAGGACAGCGTGCCTCTTCACATACTGTGTGCAAGTTTAGCTGCCGGAGCTGATCTCTTATGCGAGCAAAATTACTGCCAGTGGGAATACTCGTCTTAAGCCATGGAGGCAATCTCAAACGTTCAGACTCTCCTTTCTCACGTTTTAATTTTCCATCATAATCATCCCAGTTCTTTGGGTCGTCAGAAAGAAAATCTTGCAGTCCAGGTCCTTTTGCTAATCTGTGACGAACTTCTGCAGAGAGCTGATGCTTTATTTCTTCAGGAGAAGTATGCTTACACCTTTTACACTGGAATTATAATTACAAACCGGAATTTTGGATTATTCCATGCAAACAATATTCTGAGATAACAACAACATGCACAAGGTCACATCATTATTAAAGGTGGCAGACTATGAAAGTCGATTATATTTTTGCATTAAAATATGAGAGAATGTACGTGCGGGTTACTCCACATGAGTACGTTTATTCTGATACCTTGTATCAGCTTATTATTGCCGCGGATGTGGACACGATTTGACAATGCAGCATGGGTAAAACATTTCAAGAAACGAGTAACCCAAACTAAATTTCAATAAAACACTAGTACTAAAATATCGTTCTTAACGCGTTGATCACTAAATACTTCGACACACAATACCAAATCTGTCAAGATTAGCACACTCTTCTCGTACAATATATGTTCGTTTGGCCCCTGAACCAAACTGGTTATTACCAGTAACATACACTTGTTTTATATCCAACTCAATAATTAACGGAATATATGTCCCAGTAACCCTTAATTGCTGCTTTACCACACTTGTCACTCAAATTTTGCAAATCTCTGTCCTGAAAGATCGAAATAAAAATATTCTAACCTCAAACTGAAATTTCCGTCTAAATTCTACTCCAACGTACGACCGAAACATGACGAAACTTTAGCCGCCACCACGGATTAGATTACAGCAGAGACCACAGATTAGAGCTTCTAAGGCTTATTACTGCCTCTCTGGGGGGCGGGGGTGATTGTGACAGCACTCCATCTACCGGCCGCGCCAAATATTACGTCGGCTGGCTGTAGTTAATAGTACTGTTGGTTGCGATGTGCATTAGTTACATGTCGTGGAAATCGGCAGGATGGTAGATACTGTAGTCGAACTTTTCGCTTTTCTGGGATTTTGCGCGGTATAGGTTTTTTCTCGATTGCTGTATAGTTGAAAACAGGGCCAATGTTCTCCCCGAAACTTAAGTGACCAGCCACCAGCCTATGCCAGGCGAAATCGCAGGTGAGCGAAGACTTCAAATATACTGCAGCGGATGTCAAAAATCTCGCAGTGTATGACCACCCCATTTTATTCCAAGACGTTCAATATCCTACACGCGATCATATTGAGGTCATCTGGGTTATGCCATTGCACAATTTTGTGGATAGGCATCCACACTTCCCATCTTCAGATAGCTTATGAAAATTTATTCCCCCCCTCAAAAAAAAATTTGTAACCATGCACCACACCATATGGTGTCATAATCTTAACCCACACCATGCTATAAACCTTCATCCCTGTGAAACCCTCAAGTCTTATACCTAAGGACATTAATAACAGATGTCTTTGGTGTTAATTATTCAGTTGTGTCAGAGATGAACGCTGCAATGTCCACAATGAATCTTCTAAACCCATTGCTAGAAGTTAGCATATTAGCAAAAAATTCTTCAGAATAGGTTTAGATCTCAACCCACCACACACAATTACAGTACTACAGCAGTTACACTTTTCCTTGTAACACCATGGAGCGACAATGACCCATTGATAGCCAACCATCTGCAATAAAGTGTTATATGTTTTGTATGGCAGCCCCTTCTTTCCTAATTCCAGACATTGCTTTCTCAGGCATACAAAAGAACCAAAAACATCAATCTTTGAACAAAGCAAAATTCAAATGTTGGGTAAAAATACCCCAGAAATATTACAACACACACACCAAACAGCTGTAATTCATGCAAATGGGGATTTTGTGTCAGAAATTAGATAGGCAGACAGTGATGGTCTTCATATCAAACACAGTGACACACATTTCATGTCCAACACCATTAGAATGAACTGAAACATTCCATTACTGTGTTGTCAGAAAGAAAATCACACACACACAGATTACAAATTACTGCTGGGACTTCCAGATGGGTCAATGGATTTATACTCAACACAATTGCCCCCACCAACGCACCACCACACAAAATTAATGACAAATATAAAAACAATTTCTAAATTTAGGCAAGTGTTTTGAGGACAATGTCCACAACTTAAGCTTTGTACATAGTGTGAAAATACGGAATATTAAATAATCAACTGGAATAGATGTTATGAAGTGTCATGGCCAAATTGATGGTACTGTCCTGGCATTTGCCTGGAGAGACTGAGGAAAACCACAGAATATCTCAGCCAGGATAGTTGGTGCTCTGACTGAGATTTACCCACCAGCTCCTGAACACAGTTGACCCAACTTGCTCACAACTGTGAGTTGGAAAGTACTTCTCTTGTAGATTCCCAGGCATTTTACATGGGAAAGACAAATCCTGAACATCCTATCTAGATGAAAATCTAACTCACTCCGTGCAGCAGTCCTTGAAAAGCTAATAGTTCCTCAGCCAGTCAATAAATTCCCTGTATCATATAGAATCAGGTAGTTCCTTACCACACACATAAAAGCCACTCATCCCTATCCCAGGCCAAATTAATCCAGTCCTCACCCCCTCTCCAATTTCATGAACCTTCATTTTAATATTACCCTCCCATCAATGCCTAGGGCTTCCAAGTGGTCCCTTTCTCCCAGGTTTCCCCACCAAAACCCTGTATGTACCTATCCTGCCTCAGTGCATTTCACTTGCCCCATCTATCCCAATCTTCTTGACTAATCACCCAGATAAATCACGAAGCTCTTTGCTGTGGAATTTTCTCCAGTCTCCTGCTACCAGTGCCCTCTTAGGCCCTAATATCTTCCCCAGCACCCTATTTACAAATTATCACAGGTATAAAAACAGCCTTTATTGACAGATACTGTACATGTTAGTCTGGAAATCACAAATAAAATTTGCGTCTACTGGTCTCCATATCATGGCGTTTATCAGTGATGATCCATCTGTAATCTCCAGTCTTTGAATCAAAAGTGCCATCCTGCAGTGATCGCAACTTTAGAGTGAAACGTGGACCCAACTCCCGTAATCTCACTTTTCCACTGGAGGTGAATTCATACCTAGAGGGAAATATAAAAAAACATTTTACATTAAAAGGAACAGAAATCCAAAATATTACATATGAAATGAAAAACCGTGCTATCCAACAGCCCCAATGCAAGTGCGCTTACTTGCTCAAACCAAGAATTTCCGAGCTTTACTAATACACATGACATGCTTTTAGGTTATTGTGCAGTGCCATGCACTGTTACCAAACTCTTTGTTTCTATGATTCACATATAGCACTGCAGATGTTACGGAGCTCTGGATGTGAAATGGTGTACTAACAAAACTGTAATCTTGACAGGAAAGTGCAATGATACAGTTGTGGCCTATTTTAGATACCATCCTCACATGTGCACACAGTGACTATTACAAACATCAATTACATTAGGCAGTTAATGACCACAATTCCAGCCACGTTATTCCTTAATGGGAGCTAGCTGCAATTCTGTGCAACTAGAACAAAGTGTTCCTTTATTAATCAAATGCAGGAGAAGGCTCGGAATCACCAAACATACAAGTACCTATCAGCTACGTCATGAGGACTTATTAGAATGACTATTGTGGGACAATGTTGTAAGACAACGTTTATAAAATTTTATCTTCCATTATTTATACAAGGTATGATTCTGAAGACATAATAATGGTGTTCACTGCATTATAATATTTTGAAAACAGTCACGGAGACAATAAAAATGTCAGTAACATGCTATTGTGTTTTGATTCTTTCCAAAACAAATATGCTCCAATAGAGAACAAACTTTGCTTTGGAAGGAAAGTACACATTCCATTAATGACGAACCTGTGGTGTCTGAAGAATATATAGTCTCTCTGATTGTGGAAAGTCACAGCACGACGACCTCTGAACTCTGGTTCATAATGGAAAAGAGCCGCTAACATCCGGGATACTGTATTACCTAGGTGTGTACTAAAATTGTTGAGAATCACTTCAGGACGATGCTCAGAGATTTCCTTGTAACTCCGCTGGTCAACATAAAAACCATATTAGTCACTTCTGCTCTTCGGCTGACAATATGTACAGCTGTACAGTACAGTTGTGTTCCCATGCATACTTTTTAAGACAAAGATATGTTTAGACAGGCATACAACAAGCTTATACTCATAACTTATGGGATGTGACAACATGTGGTTTGGTGCCTAGGTAACCATGTTTGCTAGGCAGGTTGGGATGTATGTACCACTCTATTACATGTCATCACATTCCACAAGATATGACAGTAAGAATCTCAAAAAGTTCAAACATAATACAGGCCGTAACAATGCCTACTCAAGCCTACCTTCAAGTCTGGTGTCAGCTTCACATTGCTCAGACGGAAATGAGCTGAAGGACCATCTGGTAAATGAATAAGCAACATGCCATCTGTACACACACATTAAGAAATAACCCAGTACTATCCATCAGACAGGGCATAAAATGACATACTGAACTGCATACAGCGTTCATGAAAACAATCAACAGAAGTAGCTAGGATATCCCTGCGCAGGGAACTGTCTCACAAAATTTCAGAGGAGATGAGAATAAATCAGGACACAAATCACTCATTCTCCGCTGAAAACTGGGAATGATAACGTAACATATATACACATATATGCATTATATATATCGGTATAGCAATTCGTTACAAGCTGGATGGTCCAGGGATCGAATCCCGGTGGGGACGAAATTTTCTGCACCCGCCCAGACCGGCCCTGGGGCCCACCCAGCCTCCTACATAATGGGTACCGGGTCTTTCCTGGAGTAAAGCGGTTGGAGCATGGCATTGACCACCCACCCCCATCTAGTGACAAGGTTAAAGAAAGAGTAAAGCTATACCTCTACTCCCCCTCTGGGCTTTCGTGGCCTGCTCTAGGGTGAACTTTACCTTTATATATATATATATATATATTGTACATAAAACAAACAAATTTCTATATTCAAATAGAAACATAATGACTGCATTCTGTTCTTTGTCCATAACCTTACACTTCACAGTGCAGAGCTGGAACACACTGAAAACTTCTACTTTTTAACAGATTTTCCTGGTAAGTCTATTAAAGGATACTTGGTTGGCGTTTATCCTCATTGATGATGACAATATCAGTAAAACCTTCAGCAATAGCACTCTTCACCATTTTCTTTACCCCTGATCTGTTCCGGTAAAGAGAAACAGAATTAGGTATGACCCGGGTCAACTCACGTCCAAATATACGGCATTTCTGAAAATTGCAGAAACATTGTTGGTCATAATTATGTAATCTTTACAGTCCTTTAAATTATAAACCACACGCTTGTCCAGGTACAATCAAATCCAATTTCTGATAATTATGTTAACGTTACATGAGATGAATATAGCAGCCTTCTATATTGTGACAGCATGTAGTCAAATTTTGCATGTAGATATCAAGGAAATGCCTCCAAGTTCTCTTCCAAGAGAAGGAAGCAGGATGTTCCTCTAAAATGTTGGTACCCACCGGCAAAGCCCGCTGTTTAATGGGTAAAGGGATAAAGCAGTCAGAGTGTGAAACTGCCCAGTCAAACCATATGCCTTCATGGCATTTTCAAGGACAACTTTGCTTTGCCTTTTACCCACATACCAAACTGCACAGTGTCACAACCCAGAACACCACAAAACAAATACTGAACACTGGGAAAATGTCATATATTATACTAGGAATCAAAATCACGTACATCTTACATTACTTCCAATTATAAAGAACAAAGCTGACACATGTAACTTTAACTGTTTGGAATTTTTTTTTTTTTTTGGGGGGGGGGGAATAACTCACATTTGTATCTGTGGAAGCAAAAGACACAATCAATTACTCATTAATTTCATACTTCACGCATAGTTTATCTCATTACAGTAGCAGCAATTCAGACTATACAGCATTAAAGAATTGGAAGATGGTGAATAATAAATTTGAAACAAAAGTTCATCTAGTGTGACTATACAAGAATAACATGTACTCTTGTATCTGAATTAATAAAACGGCTTAAGAAAACAGCACAAAGTTAATAATTCGCATTAATTAACAACAATTTTCACAAGTGTGACCACTTCTTCGTTTGGAATCTGAGACTCCAGCCTTCAACAACAACTGTTTGTAGTGCTAATTTAATGTGTCAGTTCCACGTACCACATACTGAATTTTCAGCACTGACCAATAGGATGTGATGAACAGCAAGGATATGAAAGGAAAGAGTCATGGTCTACCTTAAGATATTATCCCACCATGCACTTGGAGCCAAGAATACATATATAAAAAAAAGGGGGATAGCTGATATATGAGCCGAGTTCTACAAAAGCCTAGTACAAGCACTATAAGATTCGGAGCTTTTATGGCAATTACATGCAACACAGTCTTCTTGAGAATCAGCTGTGTGAAAATTCAGAGACACTATCTGTGTCTATCACAAGAGACTGATGCAATATAAACCCAGGAAGATGAAGAGTCAAAAACACACTGACCACTAACTCCACCATCCTAACATGTGCAATCACCTGAAAATATATGACCATTACTTCATCCATTTTCATCTTTCTTGTAAATGAAGTAAAAGCCACACAACAACAATACCTGACATCACCAAGATCAGGTGTGCACAAATTTTCCAAAAACTAGAAGCCATTTCAAAATTCTTGTGCCACAAGAGTTACATAAAGAAAGTTTAAAAGCGAACACCCACAAATATTAGATGCCACCACACAAAATTTAGCCACCATGGTGACCTTTCACCTGGGATTTGTTCATCCCTGACCATGATCATCACTTTCAATAATGCAAATTATAAAAACACAAACATAAAATTTACCTCATGAGGGTTATCAGAAAATGTGATAAGAACTCTTGGTACATATGTCTTCTGGAAATAACTGTTCATTTCATCTCTCTCCAGTTCCAAATTACATTCTAATTGACCTTCCTCATCCATATCCACAAACATTGTGTCATCCTTCTCCCGCATACTGTCAATAGTTTTTGGAACATTCTTTGGTGCTCCTGAATCCTTCCTCTTTTTCCGTTCTTCTTTCTTCAACTATTAAAACATGATACAAATACCCTTCTGTAATTACAGTAACTGAATTTCACAAAAGCCTCCAGTGTTCCTTCTTCTGATTAACTACAAATCAGTGCACAGCTTTAAGCCTGTATCTCCAATATTCAGTTTACCACTATGCCTATTCTTAGATTTAATCTTAATGTTCCAAGTGATCTTAAATAATTAATAGCCAAACTTCTTTCTTAATAAAGTGGATTCTATTTCAAAATCATACACATCACAAAGACACCATAAATAAGCGCAGAATTTGGGTACTGTATGATAGTTTGTTGTCTAAGACAACCAAGTCATGGAGCAAATTTGTGCAATTGGTCAGCCTGATTTGACAACTGGAGTGTCAAACTCTTCTGGCCACATCACACACATAAAATAATTATTCAATTTACAAGTTTCCTTTGTATAGTATACAACATTAATGCACACACTACAGATGTGATTCTGTACAGTTATGAGACATAAGTACTATTATGATGAATGGTTCATCAAGAGGGATGCAGCAAATAAGAAGAGATGTGTATGCCAACAAGAAAAATTCCAAACACTTGCAGGCATGCAAGGATGATTCAATGCTAAACCAACACCTTGGATGTCAATGGTATCATGTCATGTACAAAGTCATGTGTGGTGAATGAGCTTACTAAAGCCATGCAGATTAGTCCATTACAGTTATAACCGAAAACATAAAATACTACCTTCGACAATATGATATAACCTCTGTCAAATAAATGGCAACCTTGTCCTTGCGATACTGCAATGGCAGAAATGTTGCTTCACGCCGATAACTTTGCTCTGGGATGTTACACGACGCTTACATGTACTTAATTACCTACGTTTCAGGACTGCCTGACCCTTGGTACTAACAGGTTGTCCCGAAACGTCGGTAACTACCTATTAACGTTGTGCAACATACTAGAAAAGCAGATATTGCATATACACCGCAGCGGAGGCCTGAAGAAACGCATTTTTTCATGCTCCTCACAAAATATAGTTCTCTAATTGTTGCCGTGGTTATGACAAGACTCTCGTTGTTAAAAACCCAAGAAAAAGTTTGTATTAAATGCCAATAAGCATGGCGACGCATACATGCTTTTTGGTTACATACCTTATTTTTCCGTCGTTTGTCTTTTACAACCTGTGCTCGACGAAGAGCTTTATTCTTCACTTGATAAGCAGTGTTAAAATCAACTACATTTCCTTCCGCCTGATCTTTTACCGACACTACTTCACAACCATCCATGTTGACGAATCGTCTCAATTCCACCTGGCCATGCAAACCATGGATCAGAGATGCAAACTACCACAAATTATATGCTCTGACCATGGAATAGGCAACTACTACGGATCACGGATGGCTTCAACGAGAACGCATGGACCACAGACATCTCGGTGCATGCCTAATCCATTCTATGGATTACGCACTAGCCGCAACTGGATGGCTACGGTCACAGATCATTAATTGCCTACATTTATCCCAATTGTACTGCCATCTTTCATCGAACATCGGCAGCACGTAAAGCGGTACTGTAAACTACTGAGGACAATGTTTATTATATTCACACCGTGCACGTGTATTGTGATAGGTAATATATTGATGACATGGATTACAACACATTCATAAACTTCAGCTCACACGAAGGCCGCATAATTCAATATTAAGGACTCGCCTGAGCGCTGCACTGGCGCATACATACATCAAACTGGCGGTAGGGGGCGGTGGGAGTTGAATCGTCTACAGGCCGTAATTCACAAACAGTAACACACGTTAACAGTACAGTTCAATGGGACGGTAGTATGCTGTACTACACTCGGTAAACACACAGAAATACTGTTTTGCTGTGTGTTGTGTTAAAACTGTTTGTACACATTTCCTCTGCTAATTAATTGGCCATAGTGTGTTCTGTAGCCCTATTGTGTATTAATTTGTATTGTTGACACTACTCAAGTGACTGAGGGCCCACACATACTTCAAAGTCCCCATTTTGGATTAGAGGTTCAGTCATCTGCAATTTCCTTCTCCTGCTACCTATGGCAGTGTCTCATCTACTCACAAGCAACTTCCACAAATCTCTTATGAGGCGACATAGCAAAGAATCTCAGACATGAATATTCATAAACAGCTCTGTGAGAACCTCAGATATCTCAGTGGCAATTACAATGCGACTTTCAGAGTTCTGTCCATTTTGCTGCCAAACAGGACTGAAATTCTAAGCCATAAAATATTTGGTCCTCTGTTGAGAGACCATGCCTTTTATTCCATGCATCTCCCTGTGACTATACTCAAGGAAAACCCCATCAAAATTCCACATTCACTACTTCCAGATGCTTAAAAGATAAGTATATATATATATATATATGTGTGTGTGTGTGTACGTGTGTACATACACATGCATGCACACACACATACAACAAAGGTATCAAAACATAATCAGTATTCCTAAAATGTAAACTATGATTCCAGACTAAAAAAGCACTTACCTGCCTCCAGGTATTAATCAAATGGCTGAAAGGATCCCACAAGCAAGCTGCTCAATGGTACCACAGAACAACATACAGGGTGTCCCAGGAGGAATGTGCCAGACTTCGGGAGAGTGTTCCTTATGTTAAAGTATACCGATATAACCCAAAACACCTATGTCCAAAGTTGAACGGTTACAGAGATAATGGCCAGAG
>Ga0123355_10006760_pt1 | contig 17069 bp, 18 predicted proteins | sample TergutEmb28metaG_3_FD_89872 | JGI IMG/M metagenome (GOLD analysis project Ga0123355, IMG submission 89872) | Embiratermes neotenicus P1 segment gut microbial communities from Petit-Saut dam, French Guiana - Emb289 P1 | ecosystem: Host-associated > Arthropoda: Insects > Digestive system > Gut ...
CATCTAAGATTTCGATAGAATACCAAGCTACTAATTGGTCATTTTGATAGCATGAAAAAAACTTGTTCCCTCTCTTTTTTGCATCAATAAAGCTAAGGTAATCTTCCATATCGGCGGTCATATCATAAAACGAGTACACATCGTCATACTTCCAAATATTTGCAATTTCATTTGCTTCCAGTTGATTCATTAAGCAAAAACGAAAATTCATCATTTTATTAAATCTCCAGTAACCATTTTGTAACGCCATTATAATGATACCATGTGCTTATTTGTCACGGTAATGTGAGCCACATTGAACAATTTCAAGTGAGTTGTTTTCAATACGGAAAACAATTCTATTTTTTTGTCTATTTCAACACTCTATGTCTGCTCCATGCTCTTTTTCAAATCTTCATCCATACGAAAATTAACCATAGCTTGCGCCATAAAATCACTCCTTTTACAAAGCATATCGTATACGTAAAGCAATAGTCAACCATCTGTTTTATCAACCCGATGCCGATTAAAAATGTGCTTGACACAATGCCCCTGGTACTGTGCCGCTTATTATCGTATCCACCAGCGAAACATTGCGCATTACAGTAAATTAGCCCAATCGCGCCTACTGTACATAACTCTGATAACGGATACTGTTTCTGTCTGTTCATCCACAACATAGAAGATGCTATAATTTTTGACAGGAACAAACCGTACACCCATTTGCGCTAGTCGTTCGTCAGAAACCAATATAAATTTTTTTGGCATTTGGCTTAGGTTGTTTATATGACTTTCGAAGTCATCCAAAAGATTACTTGCCTTGTGGCGCACTTAATTCTACGGCAATATAATCACGCCCGGCAGTTTTTCCTCGGGTACTTCATTTAGATACTCAATAGCCCGTTCTCTTATAGCCAACATCGTTTTGCTCCTTCCCACTTTAATATTAAGCTATTATGCCATTAGAATTCACTAAAAGCAACATTGGTTACAGTAATAACGCCACGATACACGCTCTTTTAGATGACAGAGAAGGAGCTTTGGAAGTTGTAATTCTAGTTGCTAAACATAAAACCCGGTACATCCATATGCAAGTATGTCTCCGGTACTGTGCCGCTTATTATCGTATCCACCAGCGAAACATTGCGCATTACCACAATTTCCGACGAGTGAACCGGGTTTATTATCCGTACAACCGACTCCACCGTAAGCCACACGGAGAAATGCGTTTGATTTATCCCCACGGCGATAAAGCTGGATTCGTAATTAACCAGCGCGTTGCCTATGGGTGCGATATAAAACGAAAACCGCGGCCCCATTTGTGCCAGCGAGTCAAGTCCCAGTGCCATACCCACAGGCACGGATACAAGTTCGGGTTCGAGATTATTCAGCAGCAGCGAAATCCTTTTTGCTGCTGCATTACATATTTCATTTACCAGCACTGTGTTTACAGACAGTACCGGCTTGCCTTGCCCGCCGGGTGCTTCGCTTTGTATGAGAAAGTCCGCCGCTGTAATATTTTGTTCAGCAACTATGTCTCGTACGACAGCGTTTATTACGTTGTTTATTTCCGTTTGCAAGTGAAGTTCCGCCCTTTCAAGTACCAAGGGAATAACACGCCTGTCGAAACGATAGAAGCTGTGGACGAATACTACCACCACTATCAAAAGCATCATCAACGCCAAAAAGCGTCCGCCACCACGCGAACGTGCTGCTCTGTGGCGAGGCGAGGCTTGCTTTGGGCGCGCCGGAGGACGACTTCTTTTTCTAAACCATCTCTGTAGTTGTATCCAAGTTCTTCGTTTCATATATGCCTCCGGCTGATTTGGGGTGCTATAAATGTATGCGCGGCACAGCTTGACATAATACGCAAAATTATTAAAAAAACCGCCCCTTCGCAGGAGCGGTCGCGCTTAACAATTGGTACTATTACATCATGTCGCTGTAAGTTTCAACTACCACTTGTCCTTCAAACACATAAACTGTCTGGTTAAGAACATTTCTGAAAAAATCAAGTGGAACAAATGTAAGGTCATCCACAATAACAGGTGCGGCTGAAATTTCGATAGGAGCCATTCTGCCCAAATGTACTTCTGTGCTGCCTATCCAAAGGTGGATTGCGACCCCAAGCTGGATACTTCTCAGATATCCGTTCCATGTTACATCATAGTCCAGGGCTTCCGCAATTGCCCTAAGGGGTATCATAACTATTTCGCCATCTTCCGTTTGTTGTGCAAATGGAAGCGGAGCATCTTCTAAAATTTTGCCGTTAACTACAACCTCGCCGTTGAGTATAATAGGGTCAAGTTCAAAACCGATGTCTCCCGGTAGTGTCATAATACCAAGATAGCCATTGTCATCTTCAAGCGCGAAGTCCAGGTCAATAGGCTCCGGTCCTGTTACGAATGTTTCAAATAAAACCTTGACGCTTATCGTTTCTTGCTCATCTAAGATTACACGCATGTTTCTGCTGTCAAGGACTTCCGCAAGAGTACGGCCAAACAAAACTTCGCGTACCATTTGAGTCAGGCCGTCACATTCGTCACTTAGAGGCACATAGTCCTCGAAGTAGATTACGGTGTCGTTTGTAATATTAATTACAAGTTCGCCATCTTCGCTTACCATTGCAAACTCATCGTTTGCGTCATCCGGGTCTACAAGTACGAACCGGGAAGTTACAGTAGTTGCGTCATCCGGCACATAATAATCCATGGCAAGTACACCAACCGCGCCGATAATCATTATTGCTGCCGTTAACAGAGCAACCATTGCTTTTCTTTTCATTTTGAATTCCTTCTTTCGATTTAATTTTTTTGTTTTTTCACTTGCTAAAACGCATGGAAATTTAAAAAGTTCCATATATCAATGATTTCCCATTCTCAGGCGTTTCACTCTCTTAACACTTGCAACCAAAAAACCATTGTCGTATAATTTCCCTGAGGTGACCAGCGTGAAAACCCTAATAATAGCAGAAAAACCATCAGTAGCCCGCGACATAGCTCGAGTGCTTGGCTGCAAGCAAAAAGGCGACGGCTATCTGCACAACAACGACTACATAATATCTTGGGCCATTGGCCATTTGGTAACTCTGAAAGAACCCGACGACTACAACCCGGTTCTGAAAAAATGGCGCATGAATGACTTGCCAATTATCCCCGACGAAATGGGGCTAAAACCCATACCCAAAACATCCAAGCAGCTGACTTTGCTTAAAAAAATGCTGAACTCCCGTGAAGTATCAAACGTAATATGCGCAACGGATAGCGGGCGCGAAGGCGAATTGATTTTCCGCTACATATATCAATGGGCAAAATGCAAAAAGCCTGTGAAGCGGCTTTGGATATCCAGCCTTACAGACGCGGCTATTTCCGACGGGCTTGCTAAAATGAAGGACGGACGCGAGTATGATAACCTGTTCGCCTCTGCCCGCTGCCGCGCGGAAGCAGACTGGCTGGTGGGCATGAACGCAACACGAGCATTCACGCTAAAATACGGCGACCTGCTGCCAATGGGGCGCGTGCAAACGCCCACCCTTGCGATTATAGTCAACCGTCACCACGAGATAGAGGCTTTTGTGCCGGAAAATTATTGGGAAGTAAAAGCGGATTTTGAAACGGTAAATGGCGATACTTATCAAGGGATTTATTTTAGAACGTCGGCGTCGACCCCGGGGTATTCCGCAGTTGACTCGACCAATGCCGGCAGCTCTACCACGGGTGCCGTACAATCGAACACGGAATTGCAAAACACCAAATCTCCCACTACCGACAGCCGAATAACTTCCGAGCAAGAAGCCAACGATATAGCCGAAAAAGCAAAGAACGCCCCCGGTCAGGTCAAAAGCATAGAAACCGAAGAAAAACACCAACTCCCGCCCCAGCTTTTCGACCTAACGGAACTCCAGCGCGAATGCAACCGCCGCTTAGGCTTCTCTGCGCAAAAAACCCTTACTGTCGCACAGGCTCTATACGAAACCCACAAAATGATAACCTATCCACGCACAGACAGCCGCTATCTAAGCCGCGACATTGTGCCAAAGTTGAAACCGACGTTGGAGTCCTTCCCTGCACCCTATAGCGACTTCGCCGCCCATGTGCTGGCTTTGCCTACGCTGCCCACCACCGCACGGATAGTAAACGACGCCAAAGTAACCGACCACCATGCCATAATCCCCACAGGTTCAAAAAAATCGCCCACTGCACTAAGCGCGGACGAAAGGGCAGTGTACGACCTTGTTGTGCGGAATTTTATCGCCGCTTTTTACGAAGCGTATGTATACGATGTAACCACGGTGATAACCTGTGTTTCAGATGCTTCATCTTCGCAAAGTGATGCAGACGATGCCTTGCACTTTTGTTCCAGAGGGAAAATAGACCGCCAGCAAGGCTGGAAGGCCGTATATTCTCAAGACAACTTAGCAAAACCCACTCGCGGCAAAGCCCAGCCCCCCATAGATGAACCACCCCTGCCACCGTTAAAAAAAGACGATTCCGTAACCACCACAAACACAGAGGTTACAGCCAAAAAGACACAGCCGCCCAAACCATACACAGAAGCAACCCTACTGTCCGCAATGGAACACGCAGGCCGTTTTGTAGACGACGAGGCAATAAAAGAAGCCCTGAAATCGTCAGGACTTGGCACGCCTGCCACACGGGCGGCTATGATAGAAAAGTTGATATCTTCCGAGTATATAAGGCGTGAGAAGAAAAATCTCGTGCCAACGGAAAAAGGAATCCGCGTGATAAGCATCGTCCCGCCGGAAATGCGCCAGCCAGAAACCACCGGCAAATGGGAGCGCGGCCTGTCGCGGATAGCCGCGGGGGAAATGGACGATGTGCGGTTTATGGAGAGTATTAAGCGATATGTGACGTATTTGGTGGGGGAGGCAGGGAATTAGGCCTTTGTCTATTTCACATCGCCGCCATGAAATACCAACTCATACACTTTAGTATCCTTGTAGAATATTTCCTCTGCTCCCGAAAACCAATGAAAATCCCCATCTATGGTACATTTATAGGAATAATCGCCATTTGTATAATGTAAAGGGCCACGGTATGGATATTCTTCCGGTACAAGCAGCAGGGCTTCGGTTAGAAATTTGAAAATTGATGAATCTTCGGACAGAAGTCTGCCGATATAGTTCATCGACCAAAATGGAATATCATCTTTCCACAATGCTTCTTGCCCTGAGAAATTAGCCCCGCCTAAATATGTGTCAATGTATTTTAGATTTCCCTCTGCATACTGCAAATCTTTTGAACTTGGTCTTGACTGCTCCAGTTTCGTGCCTTCGCCAGCGAACACAGCTTTTTTTGCCCTAACCAAGAATCCCGCGATGTTTTCCATTTTTAACAACCTTTCTTTTTTTATTGTTTTTATGGATTGTATCACGTCAAATACGACAGCTATATGTCCTGTTTAAAATGTGAATTTGATGTATTGGCTGTATTGCGTTATACCAAGACGAGCAATTTCAGTTGCCTAGTGACACTAGGCAACTGAAATTTTTTGAATTCACGAGGAGGTCGAATAGCAATGAAAGAAAGTGCAGCTATGCTCGAAATTAGAGAAATTCGTGACAGAAATTCTTTACGTCATAATTAATATGACTTCGGAGGAATTAGCTAAGGAATTTGATGAATCCACTAAGAGATTTATTGAGCGGATGGGCAGGGATATTAAAATAGTTTCTCATCCAAGTTCGCAGAACTGAGTGTAAAATTAGCACTACTGTACAGGCAGTAACTATGAGAATTGTTGCTGCTTTTTGTTATGGTTACTTTATCGACCCCATCATCCCAGCCACAAAATGCCGCTGCAATGCGAAAAACAACAACGCCATAGGCAAAGTAGCCATTGCAATGGCCAAAAGTATAACCCCAAAGTCCGGCGAGTAAGACGACCCCAGTATGGAAATAAGAAGCGGCAGCGTCCTGTTTGCTTCGCTTTGCAAGATTACCAGCGGCCATAGGAACGCGTTCCAGCTGGCCATAAACGTAATTATTGTGGCGGCAACATATGTTGTCTTCATTGTGGGCATGTATATCTGGATAAAAATCCAAAACTCCGAAAGCCCGTCTATCCGCGCGGCTTCGATTATTTCTTTTTCGAACATTTTTGTAGATTGACGGAAGAAGAATATCAAAAAAGCAGCAGCAAAGCTTGGCAGTATCACCGACGGGATGGTGTCAATCCCAAACGGCGGAAACAGCCCTGTTATTCTTGCGAATAGTCTAAATAAAGGAATCATAAGGGCAGCAAAGGGTATCATCATCGACACCAGCAGGATGTTGAACAGCGCGTCCTTCGCCCGAGTCCTGTAAATTTCGAATCCATAACCCGCGGCACTTGCAATCGCAAGCGCGAACGCGGTTGTAAGCACGGATATTTGCAAAGAATTGAGAAACGCGCCAAAGAAATCTGTACCGGCCATTAAATTGCGGAAATTTTCTACTAAGTATGTACCGGGGAGCATTCTGCCACGGGTTACGTCGATAGACCTGTTGGTGGCACTTATCAGAATCCAATAAAACGGAAACAGCGAGACAAATGCGGCCAAACATAAAAATGAATAAATTGCGATATTTTTAAGTTTTTTCACGTTTGTCACCTACCCTTCTCCCGCTTATCCCCTGCAATTTTAAATTGAATAATTGCCAAAATCACAACCATAAACACAATCGCATACGAAACAGTTGCCGCGTATCCGAAGTCAGGGGTAAACACGAACATTAAATTGTATATGTAGGGCGAAATTGTAAGGGTAGATATCCCCGGCCCGCCCCGGTTGGTTATGGTCCAAACTTCGTCGAACAACTGCAATGTCCCTATTGTTGACATGATGGATGTAAACAAAATAATCGGCTTGAGAAGCGGAATTGTTATCCTGAAAAACTGCTGAACAGTGTTGGCCCCGTCTATCCGCGCCGCTTCGTATACGTTTTCGTCGATGTTTTGCATTGCGGACAGGTAGAAAATCATATTATATCCTGTCCACCGCCAGGTTATGGCAATTATAATGGTAATCCGCGCCCAAAACGGGTCGAACAGCCAGCCAATTGGCTGGTCTATCAGCCCGATATTTACCATTGCCATATTAATGATGCCATTGTGGCCGAACAAGTACCCAAACACGGTGGAGTACGCTACCAGCGACGTTATACAAGTCATAAAAATGGCTGTCCGAAAGAACCCTCTAAACTTGATGGTCTTGTTGTTCAGGATGCTGGCAAGGGTGATACCCAAAAACAGCATAACAGGAACTTGTACCACAAGATAAAGAAGAGTGTTTCGGACAGCCGTTAGAAAGAATACGTCGCTAAAAAGCCTCCTATAGTTGGCTAAACCCACAAACCTCAAGTTGATACCCATGCCGGATTGCAGCGAAAGCAAAAACGCGTCCACCATTGGGTAGAATGCGAATATTAATATGAAGATAGTCCCGACGGAGACGAAGCCCCAGCCGGCCAGGCCGAGTTTAAATTTTTGAGGTTTCATTGGGGAATCTATCCTTTGCCTACTGCCGCAATTGCGTCTCGGCCATTGCCTGTGCGTTATCAAGCACCGTTTGCAAATCTTCGCCGCGCATATATCCTTGCAATGCTATGGACAAGATTTCGTCAATGGCATATGTGTGAAGGCCGAAGTTTACTTGCGGGATATCTTGCGACCATCTTGCAAAGTCACTTAGAATAGTTTGGCCTGAGAAGAATTCGAATTCCCTGTCAAAATAATCGCTGTCCAATGCCGGTATAAATGTACCAATCGCGCCTATTTCATATAATAACTGCTCATAGAACGGAACGCTGCCCGCAAATGTTGTTTGCAGGAACTGCGCTGCCGCTTCTTTGCCGTCCATGTTGATTACATACCAGGAACTGCCGCCTAGGTTGGACGCGTTTACCGCGCCAGGCAAGTCGAGACGCGGAGTGGGAACTACCGCCCAGTCGCCGAATTGGCTGCTTTCTGCCATTACGGACGGGGTTATCCAGTTGCCGGTTACCACCATCCAAACGTCTCCGTCGTTAAACGTACGCAGGAACGAACCCCAGTCGTTGTTAGGCACGGTAAGGCCCGCTTCACTGGCGGAACGTATTACGCTAAACGCCTGTGCAATTGCAGGGCTGTTGTTTAAGTTAGGGGTTACGCCGTCGGCACCTGTGTACCACACACCCGCAGATTGAATCATTATTCTAATGCCGGCCATGTCGTCCGGGTCAAAGTTCATTGTGCGAACGCCTGTTGCGTTGTACACGATTTGGCCTATTTCGAGCAGTTCCTGCCATGTGATGTTGGTTACGTCGTCAAGGGTTAAGCCCGACTGCTCCAGCAGGTCTGTACGCACGTACATACCTGTTACGCCTGTATCAAACGGTACGCCATATTGGCGGCCTTCGAAGCTGGTGAATGGTATCTTGTACGGCGCAAACTGACTCGGGTTTACGTAGGCCGAAAGGTCGTAGAACATCCCCGGGAACGCTTGAAGGAATACCTGCGCGCGATAGTCCTCGATAAGTACGATATTGGGCAGTCCTACCATTGTGCCACCGGCAAAAATGGTGTTTAGCCTCTGGATGATGCTGTCCTGAGCATCTTCCACAATGTTTACGTTAACATCCGATACTTCCGCAAAGAATTCCGCACCGATGTTGAGCGCGTGGATGTTAAAATTAGGATCCCATGCCCAAATTGTGATTTCGTCTACATCGTCGTTGTTATTGCCACATGCCGCAAAGGCAAACAGCCCTACAATAAGGATAGACAATACGATGAGATATTTCATGCTTGATTTTAACAAAATTACCATCTCCTTGAATTTTTTATCATATTATAACGGTTTGTTGCGGTTATTGTCAACTGATTAGTGCTTTTTGCACAAGAATTGGGCGAGTGATGATATTGATTTTATTGTTTTTGACGAATGGAAAGGGGATATAAGTTATACATGCCCGCGCATAATATCAAATTTTTGTACGGGCTTTACTACTTTTATGCGAAGCTGCTGCTGCGCATGAGGGGCAGAAGTTACCGGATTATCTTTTGGGTCAAATATTTCTGTTATGGTTTGGGTGAAGCCTTTTGCATATTCAACTGGTGAGTGAGAATCACCAGTTGGATTTTTTTCAAGTGGCGAGTGACACTCGCCACTTCGAATTTTGCCACGAATAAACTCCACCTCGTCGCCTACGGAAAATTTATTGCGCTGCTCTACTGTGGCCATCATGGTGGCGGGGTCGTAGCCGGTTACAACCGCAAGGAAATTGTGGGTGCTGGTGTAGGTGTTGGTGTGGTAGGTTTGGGCTTGGGTGTCAGAGGGACGGTTCTCCACAAAAAATCCGGTAAAAAAATCCCGATGGCTGGTTTTTTGCAACTCTTCTTTATAATATGCCTTCTTGGAATGGTATAGCTCTTCGCATTTGAAAAAATCGTCCAGAGCTTCCCGGTAGATGCTCGTTGTTACCGCGACATAGTATGCGGACTTCATCCTTCCTTCAATTTTCAAACTGGAAACGCCGCTTGCTATCAGTTCCGGTATATGTTCAACCAGACACAAGTCCTTCGAATTCATGATATATGTTCCGCGCTCGGTTTCGTACACGGGTAGGTATTCGCCGGGGCGTTGCTCTTCCACTAAATTATAGCTCCAGCGACACGGCTGGGCGCAGTCACCCTTGTTTGCGTCCCGGCCGGTCATGTAGCTGCTTAGCAGGCAACGGCCGGAGTAGGACATGCACATCGCGCCGTGTGCGAATGCTTCTGTTTGGAAGGTAGCGTCGGATACGCGGTTGTTTATTTCGCGGATTTGGGTGAATGAGAGTTCGCGGGCAAGGATAACGCGGGACGCGCCCAGGGATTTGTATACCTGCGCGCTTTGGTAATTGGTTATGTTGGCTTGGGTACTTATATGAATTTCCAAGTCTTGTATCCTGCGGGCGATATCGAAAATGCCAAGGTCCGCAACAATTACCGCGTCCGCACCCATGCTCTTTAAGGACTGAAAATAGCCCTCAAGGCCGGTAAGGTCGGCGTTGTGGGCGAAGATGTTTGCCGCTACGTATACGCGTACGTTGTGCGCGTGAGCGTATTCGATTGCTTTGCGAAGTTCCGCGTCGTCAAAATTTTTTGTATTCGCGCGCAGGCTGAATTGTTTGCCGCCGATGTAAACTGCGTCCGCTCCGTAAGCAACGGCGAATTGCAGTTTCTCAAAATCACCGGCGGGGGATAGAATTTCAGGCTTAATAAGCGGACGATTTAATTCCCCTCCGTGGAGGGGTGTCGCACCCACATCGTCAATCCCGATATTCTCCAAATTATTTCCGTTTACCATAAAACAACACTCCCACCAACACCAGCACCAAAAACGCTCCAAAATAAATAGCCGCGTGCATGGGGCTTGAAATCACAAGCGAAAAAATCATAAACCCGGCCGCGCCCATAGCCAAAACAGGCGCAATAAAGCGATTAAACCAATGTATACTCGCGTCCTTATAATGACGAACAAAAAACCCGGCAAAAATAGGAATCAACAGCACAAAAAAAATCATGTTATAAAAATCCGCCAGGTCAAACATAAACGGTCGTCCGCCAAGCGTACCATACCATCCGTTGCGGTTGCCATAAATAACCATAAGCCAAAGGAAACTAACCCCAACGCAAGTAATCATGCTGCACACAGGCACGTTTGTTTTCGGGTCAAGCTGAACCATTCTGTCCGGAATAGGCCCAACGCCGCGCCGCGCAAGCGAATACAGCCCGCGGCTCATTCCCATACAGCACATGTTCAAAATCCCAAGCCCGGAAATTATCACGAAAATCATGATAAGATAGCTCGCGTGATATCCAAAAATATTGGCAAAAGCCGCCCGGGTGCCAAGCTGGTTATTTGCCATAAGCGCGTACGGGTCGCCCGCGCTTACCACTCCTATGAAATACAGCACATACAGCACCATTACAATAAAAAAGCCCAGCAATAACGCGATTGGGAATTTGCGTTTGCTGTCTTTTACCTCGCTGTTAAAAGCAACTGCCGCCTGCCAGCCGTTGTATGCGAACACAGTGGCAAAAATCGCACCAAAAAACGACGGTGCCGCCGCTCCTTCGCCAATGGTTGGTCGCACAACTTCCGTGGCGGCTTCTCCCGCGAAATTGGCAATGGCTATCCCAACCGTACCCATTAAAATTATCGGAATAACGCGAATAACCGTGGTGGTAACGTTAAAACGCATAGGCAGCTTAGGCGCGAGATAATTTAACACAAAGGTTATCGCCATATAAAATGCCGTGATAAAAAACACAAACGGCGTGTTGTGTACATTTTCATGCCCGGCAAGGGTGGCGGTGGCAGTGGCGGTTATCCACGCGATAAGCGCGTATCCGGCAGTCTGGTACATTATCGCAAAAAACCAACCTGCAAGATAGCCGTATTTTTTACCAACTATGGCTTCCGCATAGTCTACCATACCGTGGATTTTCTCGTATTTTGCCGCCAACACGGAAAACATGTACACGCAAGTGGCAACCATTATGCCGCCAACTATCCATGCCATTACGCCCGCCCACATGTCGCCGCCTGACTCATAAAGCACGCGCCCCGGCCTCCAGAAGATACCGGTGCCAACAATAAAGCCGATTACTATGCAAATGGTTACAAAGAATTGGTATTGACGTTTTAGGATGTTTGCTTCCTGTGTTTTGGTTTCGCTTGCAGGCGAAATGTTTTGCTCATTCATGTGACTCTCCTGGCCGAAATTCAGCGGTTTGCGTTATAGATTACGTAAGGGTTTTAAAGTTAAACCGCTGTAAATTCTCGTTAAGTATTTTGACGAAGCAATCTAGTAAACGGCGAGAATGTTTTCCGTGCCGCAAAAATGCGTATTCGTTAGTGGGAACACGCCCCAGATTGCTTCGGCTACGCCTCGCAATAGAGTTGTATCGAAATTGGAATTGGCGAGCGAAGATTCTCCTTGATTCCGTAAAATTTTCGCTCGCTTACATTAATTTCGATACAACTCTAATGATGAGGTTTTGTAATTTCACTACAACCTTAATGATAGGTTTTGCGTATTTACTTCACGCCTAATTGCTAATTTTTACTATACTCATCGTACCTTGCGATCCGTTAAATATTAATCTGGGCAAGGTAATGTGACCAGTACTGTATGGTTTTAACGCTATTGTTTCTGTAGTATTTGGTAGCACCAGTGTAATAAAAGTTCCACCAGCGGTGTTGCCGTTCGGCAGCACCATACCTGTCATCATTGGAGTTGTATCCGAATAGTAGCGTATATCGGTCACTCGGTCAGAGCTTAATACGTCTACAGTCCACGTTACTAAAAACACGCCCGAGTGCAATGTGATAGTTCCGTCATTGTTATTAACAATCACACCATCGTCCTTAAATGTTCTTGTATGAAACGGGATTGGAGTACCCGCGTTAACGGTTGGCGTATCACCCGACACGTGTACATCTCCTGCCCAGAATGAAGTGCTACATACACCTGCCGGGCCGACTGGCCCTTGCGGACCCGTATCGCCGGTGGCTCCTGTTGGCCCCTGAGGACCTGCCGGGCCTGTTTCACCTTGTATTCCTTGCGGGCCTGCTTGACCTGCTGGGCCGGTTGGCCCTTGCGAACCCGTATCGCCGGTGGCTCCTGTTGGCCCCTGAGGACCTGCCGGGCCTGTTTCACCTTGTATTCCTTGCGGTCCTGCTTGACCTGCCGGGCCGGTTGGCCCTGGTGGACCCGTATCGCCGGTGGCTCCTGTTGGCCCCTGAGGACCTGCCGGGCCTGTTTCACCTTGTATTCCTTGCGGGCCTGCTTGACCTGCTGGGCCGGTTGGCCCTGGTGGACCTGTATCGCCGGTGGCTCCTACCGGTCCCTGAATCCCTTGCAAACCCTGAGGGCCTGCCGGACCGGTTGGCCCCGGTGGGCCGGGCGGCCCCGGAATGGGCTTGGGCTTACATTGGTCTGAGTTAAATGATTTACTGTACATAAGCCAGCATAGTTTGGAGCAAGTACAGTTTTCATGACATTTTGACATCATAATCACTTCCTGTATATTATAGTAAAAGGTATTTGGGACTACCTCTATTCCTATAATATGACAAGCCTTATAGTTGTGTGAAAGCCAATTATTTTCTTTCAGCTTCGAAAATCTCCCGAGCTTTTGCCAGCAATTCCGCGCTTGGCGGCGGGGTATCCGCCAGTTCATACGGGACGTTATGCGTCTTCCACTTGTATTCGCCCTGCTTGTGGAATGGCAGCACTTCTATTTTTTCGATATTGTCAAACCCGCGCAAGAATTCTGCCAGGTTTCGCATGTCGTCGAAGTCGTCTGTCAGACCGGGGACAAGGACGTATCGTATCCACACGGGTACACGTATCTCTTGGCTTATCCGCAGAAATTCCAACGTTTTGTCTATGTCTACGCCTGTTACTTTCTTGTAAACCTGCGGATTGTAGGATTTTATGTCCAGCAATAGGAGGTCTGTGTGTTGCAGTACTTCCCGCGCATCTTTTGGGTTTGCGTAGCCGGAAGTGTCTACTGTGGTGTGAATGCCATTGGCACGGCAGACTTGCAATGCCGCCGCAAGAAATTTTGGCTGTAGCAACGGCTCTCCGCCGGAAAACGTCACCCCGCCGCCGGAGAATTTGTAGAACGAACGGTACTTTAGCACTTCCTCCACAATTTCCTCAATCGTCCACTTTTTGCCGCGAGGCTTTCCCCATGAGTCGGGGTTATGGCAGTACAAACAACGCAAAGGACATCCAGAGAGGAATATGACACAGCGTATACCGGGGCCGTCGGCCATGCCGCCGCTGAATATTGAATGGATATAGCCTGTCATGTTAATTTAAAACCGCTCATGGAACGTCCGGTGTATAACCTCAAGCTGCTGTTCGCGTGTGAGTTTAACAAAGTTAACCGCATAGCCCGACACACGAATGGTCAGTTGCGGGTATTTCTCCGGATGTTCTACCGCGTCAAGCAGCGTCTCCTTATCGAAAACGTTGATATTAATATGATGCCCGCCATCGTTGAAATATCCGTCCAGCAACCCGACAAGATTGCTGATACGCGTATCCATATCGCCGCCCAACGCCTTGGGTACAACAGAAAACGTATACGAAATCCCGTCTTGCGAATACTCGTACGGCAGCTTGGCCACCGACGCCATAGACGCAAGCGCGCCTTTGCTGTCGCGCCCATGCATGGGGTTTGCTCCCGGTGCAAAAGGTTCACCTGCTTTGCGCCCGTCCGGGGTGGCTCCGGTGGCTGTGCCGTACACTACGTTGGACGTTATTGTAAGCACAGACAGCGTGGGTACCGCGTCGCGGTAGGTTTTTTGCTTTTGCAGCTTCTCCATGAAATTTTTTACTATATCGTAAGCGATTTCGTCTACACGGGCGTCGTTGTTGCCGTAGGCAGGATAATCGCCTTCAATTTCGTAGTCTGTTACAAGGCCGTCCGCATTGCGAATGGTCTTTACTTTTGCAAATTTTATTGCGGAAAGAGAATCTGCCACAACGGACAGCCCGGCGATTCCGCAGGCGTGAGTCCGCAAAATTTCCTTGTCATGCAGCGAGAATTGCAGGCTCTCGTAGTTATATTTATCGTGCATGTAGTGGATAACATTCAGTGTGCTGATATATAAACTGGCAAGCCAATCCATCATTTGGTCGAAGCGGCGGTACACTACGTCGTAGTCCAGGTATTCGGATGTTATGGGCGCGTATTCGTTGGCCACTTGCAGGCCGCTCTTCTCGTCCTTGCCGCCGTTTATGGCATAGGTGAGAGTTTTTGCCAAGTTTACACGCGCGCCAAAAAACTGCATTTGCTTACCCGTGCGCATGGCGGACACACAGCACGCAATAGAATAATCGTCCCCCCAGTATGGGCGCATAAGGTCATCGCTTTCGTACTGGATGGAACTGGTTTCGATAGACATCTTCGCACAGAAATCCTTGAATCCGTCAGGCAGGTTTACGCTCCACAGCACTGTCAAATTAGGCTCGGGGGCGGGGCCAAGGGTTGTTAATGTGTGGATTAGGCGAAAACAGTTTTTCGTTACCAAGGTGCGTCCGTCTTCGCTCATGCCGCCTATTGCGTCTGTAACCCATGTTGGGTCGCCGGAGAAAAGAGCATTGTATTCCGGCGTGCGCAGGAAACGTATCATGCGCAGCTTCATTGCGAAATGGTCCATTAGCTCTTGTATTTCGGATTCAGTTATTGCGCCGTTATCGAGGTCGCGCTGGGTGTAGATGTCCAAAAATGTCGCCACACGCCCGAGAGACGTTGCCGCACCGTCCTGCTGCTTGGCAGCGGCAAGATACGCAAAATAGGTCCACTGGATGGCCTCACGCGAATTTTTGGCAGGCTCGGAAATGTCGAACCCATAGGACGCCGCCATTTGCGTCAGTTGCTGCAACGCGCGAATCTGCTCGCTAAGCTCCTCTCGGAGTTGGATGCTCCATTCCCGCAACACAGGAAGAGTCTCCTTTTTCAATTGCGATTCCTTATCCGCTATCAAAAAATCCGTGCCATACAGCGCGACGCGACGATAGTCGCCAATAATGCGTCCGCGTCCGTATGCATCAGGTAATCCCGTGATAACGCCGGATTTACGCGCCGCACGCATTTCGTCCGTATACGCGTCAAAAACACCGTCGTTGTGCGCTTTTCGGTGGTTGGTGTAAATATCTTCCGCTATGGGGTCAAGTTCGTATCCATAGGATTTCATCGCGCTTTGTATTACGCGGATACCGCCCTTGGGCATGAACCCGCGCTTTAAAGGCTTGTCTGTTTGCAGGCCCACAATAGCTTCCAGCTCGCGGTTGATATACCCCGGCGCGTGAGAGACGATTGTTGAAGGGGTGCGGGTTTCTATGTCCAGTACACCCTTTTCCGACTCTAATTTTGTAAGACGGCACACTTCTTCCCATAGCTGTTTTGTGCGGGTGGTAGCATCCGCAAGGAAAGAGTCGTCTCCTAAATATGGCGTCATGTTTTTTTGGATGAAGTCGCGCACGTTTACTTCGCGCGTCCATACGCCTTTAGCGAAACCGTCCCAGGATGGGTGGGTTGAATTGTTTTTTGTCATGGGTTTTACCACGAAGAAATCACCTTTTTCTAGGAATTTGTTATATATTATTTTAGTTGAAAACAGTCCAAATGAGCGGCCTAAAATTGCGGGATAGGCGAACTCTCCTAATCATCAATCCAATTAACTTGCCGCAATCCTGCTATATTTTCAAAATCCTTAGTATTTCGAGTAACTAACGTATACCCATTCAGCAGGCAAAATGCCGCAACGAAAATATCGTCATCACCAACGGTAAAACCTTTTTTACGCAATTCAACGTAGATATATGCAGATTTAACCCACATTTCAGGTGTCATTGAACCAACGCCGTAGTGTTGGCATAAAAATCCGCCACGCGGATGTTTCACACTTACTCCTCGTCAAAAGCAACCAATTGGCGATTAAAATTAGTGCGTGGAAAATCGTCTAAGGATAACACTTCATCACTCGAACTGGCAGCAAGTTTATCAAATTCCTGCCAGAAATTAATGTCGCTACTTAGCTGGTCTTGTGTATTGATGATTGGGTTTACGGAAATTTGCTCAACAAAAGTAATGACAACCTCGTATTGTCCGCTTACAGGTATTGGTTGCTTGGGTTTAAACTGAACGCCATCATATATTGCTTTTATAGCTTGCATAAAATCACCCTTTCAATCGGTATTATATCACTTACCACTAGTATAATAAACATTGTGTATATTCCACTCGCGTCCACTATGCCTAACATGATTTCTCACAAAATTACCTTACCATAATGAGCAGTTTGACGCAAGATAAAAAGCTGAAACATCCGGTGAAATGGCATTCACAAAACCTCCGTTTGATGTAGTACAGTGATAATTATGCAAAAAATGAAACCGGAAGTTTCCAACAAAAAAACCCGCCAAGAAGGCGGGCTTTTTTTATTACAAAAATCTAAATCTTAGTGAACAACAACTGTGTTGCCATCGTTTTCAAGGGAGATATCCAAACCAAATACATTTGCAAAGAAACGTACTGGTAGG